>ENA-ORXM01000093-ORXM01000093.1-marine-metagenome-genome-assembly--contig:-NODE-93-length-161191-cov-16.780509_pt1 | contig 161191 bp, 108 predicted proteins | sample MGYA00237867_ERZ511480 | MGnify/ENA primary metagenome ERZ511480 (study PRJEB26309, sample SAMN06266103) | marine metagenome | isolation source: Algal blade | place: United Kingdom:Sidmouth, United...
ATGCCCGGAGCCTGGCCGGATTACGTCGAGCAACACCTCATCCCCCGCCTCAACGGCTTCGAACTGCTGATGGCCAGTTACGCGATGGCGCATTTGAAACTGGACCTGACGCTGCGCGAAACCGGCTACACCCGCGAACTCGGGGAACGCTTCCGGGTCTACCTGACCAACGCGCTGGAAGCGGACCACCCCGATACCGGGACGCTGTTCGCCGGGTTTTTGAGCAAGGAAGCGAATGAGGCCAATGCGATCAAGCGGGATACGCCGGTGATGGTGGTGATGGGGAATCCGCCTTATGCTGTTAGTAGCGCTAATAAGGGGGAGTATATCCAAGAATTATTAGAAGAGTATAAGAAGGACTTGAATGAACGGAAGATCAATCTTGACGATGATTACATTAAGTTTATACGGTTAGGGCAAGAGATGATTAGAAGGAACGGCGAAGGTATTTTAGCCTACATATCAAATAATAGTTTTTTAGACGGCATCACTCACCGTAGTATGCGTAACAGCCTATTAAATGAGTTCGACAAAATTTATATTGTCGATCTACATGGAAGTAGCATGAAGAAAGAGGTTGCTATTGATGGCTCTAAAGATGAAAATGTTTTTGACATACGATCCGGTGTTTCGCTATTTTTAGCTTTAAAAAGAGCACCACAGACTACCAAAATAAAGCAAAGTATATATAAAGCTAACTTGCTGGGTAAAAGAAAATATAAATATAAATTTCTTAACAATAATTCTCTTGCCTCGATAAAGTGGAGAATTCTGAAGCCGCAAGAACCTTTTTGCTTTTTCCGAGAGTTTGACTACGACGCACATCGAACATATGGGAATTTTATGCCAGTTAGCGAGCTAATGACACACTGTAATTCAGGTTTACAGAGTAAACGTGACGGGCTTTCGATCAATTTTGACGAGAGTCGGCTTTTGACTATACTACGTGAATTTGATAGTTTAGATATATCTTCGATACGAAGAAAATATGAGCTTCCAAAGGACAATCGAGATTGGTCAATTGAACAAGCTCAAAAAGACTTAAGAGAAAATAATCCGGTGGTTAGGCCAATTTTGTATAGGCCTTTTGATATTCGTAAAACACTGTATACTGGTGTGTCTAAAGGCTTTCACGGTTACCCCCGTCTAAAAACATTTCAACATTTAATCGACAAAGAGAATATCTCTTTGATAACATGTCGCCAGCAAAGTACTTTTGAATTTCAGCATTTATTTGTTAGCACTGAGGTATCGGATTTGAATTCGATTTCAATTCAAACTAAGGAGCAATCATACGTTCTCCCCCTCTACCGCTACCCCCAAGATCCCACGCCCCAAACCACCCCCGCTCCTTCCCAACTCACCCTTGCACCCGCGGCCGCGCCAAAAGAAACCCCAAGCCGCGTACCCAACCTGGACAAAAAGCTACTCGCCAAAATAGCCACCGGCCTCGGCCTGCGCTTCACCCCCGAAAAGGAAGACGACCCGGCCACCTTCGCCCCGATCGACCTGCTGGACTACATCTACGCCGTGCTGCACGACCCGGCGTACCGGGAGACCTACGCTGAATTCCTCAAGATCGACTTCCCGCGCGTGCCCTTTCCGGAAGACTTGGAGCGATTCCGCAAACTCGTCCGGCTAGGTGGTGAACTACGCCGGGTGCACTTGCTGGAGCATCCGCTGGTGGACGAGCCCCTGGCCAGCTACCGCGGTACGGGGGGGGACAACCTCGTCAGTCGCCGCCTGACGAAGAACAGTCCCGGCTGGGTGGCCGACGAAGCCGACCCGGCCCTCGGCAAGGTCTGGATCAACGATCAGCAGTACTTCGCCGACGTGCCGCTGGCCGCCTGGGAGTTCTACATCGGCGGCTACCAACCGGCGCAGAAATGGCTCAAGGACCGGCGCGACCGGAACCTGAGCTACGACGATATCCGCCACTACCTGCGCATCGTGCGGGCACTGACGGAGACCGGGCGCTTGATGGAGGAGTTGCGGGGGCTGGCGGGTGCCGGTGAGAAAGTTTAATTCGCCCCGATCTCCCTGAACGTAGGCGCGTCCAGCGACCACTATAAAATCAAAGAACTCACCTTCACGACCAGTTTCACCAAGCGCTTCACCGACATCTTCGGTTCCACCGACCGGGTGCTACTGCCGTCCTATACCGTCCTCGAAGCAGCGGTCTATTACCGACCGGCGGCGACCAGCATGCAGCTGACCCTGAAGGTCAACAATCTGCTGGATGAAACGTACTGGCTGGGGGGTCTGAACCCCTCCCGGCTGGGTCCCGGAGCACCACGTAACCTGTTGCTCTCCGCCAGTTACCAGTTCTAGCTAAATCCGCCTTTTAGTTGAGAGCGAGGTGTTTTAACTGGCCTTGCTCCTGTTTTTTCCATTGCACCTGCGGCCGCGCCCTGATCCTATTCGAAATTTGGGCGGGGACGCAGGTGCGGTGTTGGTTCAAAGAAGCAGCGGCGGATCAATCAGCCTGCCCTTTTTCCCCGGCACGACGGGCAGCTCCCCGAAAACACGACATCACTGTTGTCCACCAGGTAGCCTGCGGGAACGCACTCCGCCCGGTCGCAAACGACGCAGCGAAAATGCCGGTGGTTGCGCGCCCCGGCGGTGTGGCTGCAATCCGTTTTCGTTTCCCTCAGATAAACGATTCCACCGACCGCGCCGTATCCACCACCGTTTTCTCGATCGGGATAGGTTGCCAGTTGAAAACCTCCTTCGCCGGAGAAATATCCGAGGTAACCTTCGCGTCTACGAAGGGCAGCATGCCCTTCATCTCCGCGTCGAACAGGCTCATGAATTTGACCAGTAAGGACGGGGCCTTGCGGGGGCTGGCCTTATCGTAGCCCGCGTCTTTCAGCAACTGAGCGACGCCGACGAAAGACACCGGAGCGTCGGTAGTAACGATGAAGCGGCGGCCGTTGGAGTGCTCGTTTTGCAGCGCGTCTACGTGAATCTTCGCGATGTCGCGTACATCGGACATGACGTGAAGACTGTTGGGCAACATCGGGACTTTCCCCGTGATGATGTTCTTGATCATGCCCATCGAAGCGCCGGAAAGGTTACCCGTCATGGTCGGCCCGTAAATCGGGCCGGGGTTGACGACCGTCAGTTCCATCTTACCGGGGCCGGTCTGGTTGCGGTAAAAGCCCTACGCCGCTTGCTCGGCCAGGGTTTTGCTCTTCATGTAAGGCGTCGCCTTGGCGGAGTCGGGGTCGGTCCAGCTGTCCTGGTCGAGGTGGTTCACTTTCTTGTCACCGACCATGGCAACCGTTGAGGACGTCAGCACCAGCTTTTTGACGCCGGCTTTCTTAGCGGCCTTCAGCGCCCGCAGCGTACCCTCCACGGCGGGTCGGATCATTTCGTCTTCATTTTTCGGAACGGCAATCGCAAAGGGAGAGGCTACGTGGAGGACGTAGTCACAGTCCGCCATGGCCGCGTCCCAACCTTCGTCTTTGAGGAGGTCGAGTTCGCAGAATTCGAGACGGTCCGTCGCTTCGATGTAGGGTGCCAGACCTTGTCTGACTTCCTGTTCCTTGGCCAGGCTGCGCACGGAACCCCGCACGGTGTAGCCCTGCTTGAGTAACTCGACGGCACAGTGCTGACCGACGAAGCCGGAAACACCGGTGAGCAATACGCGTTGGTTCTTCATGGAAATATTCTTTGAGTTGATTACTTTTGTTTCACAAGCAAAAGTATGTCAATAGCTTGTATTTTGCAAGTAAAAATCAATCGGGTTGCCTTCCAATAGTAAAAACTCTGCCGTTACCAACTTCCGTTGCGAGTGTCCGATCACTTCCGTACTCGACGTTCTGGGGGATAAATGGACGCTGGTCATCGTTAAGATGATGCTGCTGGAAGACCGGCGAACGTTTAAGGATTTTACCGACGGGGATGCGTCCATCGCTACCAATATTCTGGCCTCCCGCCTGAAAATGCTGGAGGCGCACGCCATCGTCACGAAAAATAAATTGCCGGACAACAAAAAGGTAAACATCTACCGACTGACGGAAAAGGGCATCGCACTGGGTCCTTTACTGATGGAGATTCACCAGTGGGGCCATACCTACCTGCGGTCGTCTCATCCCGACATGACGCTACCCGACGCGATGCTGGACGATCAGGCCGGAAGGGATGCGTTCGTCCGTACGGTGCAGGAGCAGTACCGGGTCGGTGGGGAATGAACGCAACGGAGCGGAGGCTGTAGGGTTCATCAACGGAAACTACCCAAACCCTACCCGAAGTCGTACTTTGCCGTGCGGAGTTTTATGCTTCAATACCCTTCCATGCACCACGCCGACCACTGGTTTTCTTCATCTGGAGTATTTCCGACGACTGTTTGCGCGACGTTTACGTACGCGGCAAATACCGCGACGTCATTCCGCCGATGGTTGTCCCGCGCCGGATCGACGCCTTACCGGAGCCGACCAATGACGCCGAACTTGAATAACTCCGCTTCCAGCGCGAGGAAGCCAATTCACCGAACTGGAAGCCGCCAACGTCAGGGAGATCATCGTCACTTCGGCCTGCGCCGGACGAAAAGAACGACCCCGACGGCCGCGCCCTGATACTATTCGAAATCAGGGCGCGGACGCAGGTGCAATGCTGGTTTAAAGAAGCAGCGGCGGATCAATCAGCCTGCCCTTTTTCCCGGCACGACAGGCAGCTCCCCGAAAGCACGATATTGCTGTTGTCCACCAGATATCCTGCGGGCAGGCGATAGTCTACTTTCCCGGGCACGCACTCCACCCGGTCGCAGACCACGCAGCGAAAGTGCAGGTGCCCGTGAGCGATGTGATCGTGGCGGCAGTCCGTCTGGCAACTGGCGAAATACTGGCGCCCGTCATCGGCTACGATGCGGTGGGCGAGTCCGTCTTCAACGAAACGGTTGAGGATGCGGTAGAGGGTCACCCGGTCCATCTCCTGCTCCAGTTTTGCCGTTATACCATCGTGGCTCAGCGCGTTGGGTTCGTGCTGTAATAAGTTCAGGATGGTAGTCTGCGCCTTCGTCTTTCGTCTGGCCATGGGAGTGGTTCATTGGTTAACGCTTGTTTGGTAAATATCCGCTGACGGACGTACGACAATCACTGAAATCGTCTGTAAGCAAGCACCCTATAAAAAAGCACCTAAACTGAAATAGTTTAGGTGCTTAGGGGATAGATAAGTCGCGACGGGATAGTTGCCATTACATCTTCTCGTCGGCGTGCTCGGCCATCATCTTTTCGTGGTCGGTTTGCATGAGCTTGTGCTCGGCATCCATCGCTTCGTGTTCGGCCACGATTTCGTCGTGCTCCTTTTTCATCGTGGCGTGGTCTTTTTCCATGGTGGCCAGGTCGACTTCGCCCTTGGCGTGGGCGGCCATCATTTCCGCGTGGCCGGCCAGCGTTGCCTCGTGCTTTTTCATCAGGGTTTTATGGCGGGCGAGCATGGCTTCGTGCTTAGCTTCCATCGCGGTGTGCTCGGCGTCGGTTTCCGGATCGCTGATGGCGCCGTGGTCGTTGAACATTTTGTCGTGCGCTGCTTCCATAGCGGCGTGTTCGGCGGCCAGTTTTTCGTGGCCGGCTTCCATGTCCTCGTGCTCGGCCATCATGGCTTTATGCTCGGCGGAGTCGGCGGGGTTGCCGGCGCAGGCTACGAGGAGGGTGGTGACGAAGACCAGGGTGAAGAGGCGGTAGGTAATTGTCATAGTACGGTCGGTTTAAGGTTTGCGGTTATTTGAGCTACAAAAGTACGTTGTTTTTACGAGTATGCTACTCCGGGAAAGGGTCCGCAAATGTTTCCCCTTCATGATACATATCAACTTCCCAATCCCGCAGCAAGCAGCGCTTGAGGGCCGCTTCGATGCTTGCTCCGTTTACGCCCTGCCCGATGAAAACCAACTCCTGCTTACGGTCCCCCCAGTCTTCGTCCCAGGAAGCCATGATCAGGTCGCGCTGCTGCTGAAATACGGGGTGGCTGGCCAAGTAACCGGCGTCTTTACTGGCCCACCAGGTGCCTACGCTTTCGTAGCGTAACGAGCCGCCGGCCTGGCTCCAGACAAGGGCCTGGTCGGGTCGGGAGGCAAGCCAGAACATCCCCTTAGAGCGGTAAACGTTGCCCGGGAAACGCTCGTGCAGAAATTTGAAAAACCGTTCCGGATGAAAAGGAAGCGCCGACCGGAAGATATGGGAGTTGAAGCCGTAGGTCTCCGTCTCCGGCGTGTGCTCCCCCTCCAGTTCCCGCAGCCAGCCGGGAGAGTTTTCGGCCTCGACGAGGTCAAAACTGCCGGTGTTCATGATTTTATCCAGTGGCACCCGGCTTTCCTGGGTCGTGAGAATTTCGGCCGTTGGGTTGAGGGTTTTAACGAGGCCCTTCAGCGTCGTCAATTCGAACTCCGTCACCAGGTCGGTTTTGTTGAGCATAACCACGTTGGCGAACTCCACCTGCTCGGTCAGCAGGTTTACGACGGGGCGTTGATCCAGCGGGTCGTCGGTCATGTTGCGGTCAACGATGCTGTCGGCACTACCGAAGTCGGCCAGGAAATTGGCGGCATCCACCACCGTAACCATGGTGTCGATATAGGCGAAACGGCTCAGGTCAATGCCACTCTCCTCGCTGATGAAACTGAAGGTCTGAGCTACGGGTACCGGTTCACTAATGCCGGTACTTTCGATGAGGATGTAGTCGAAGCGCCCTTCTTCGGCCAGTTTTTCCACCTCCACCATCAGGTCTTCCCGTAGGGTACAGCAAATGCAACCGTTCGACATTTCGACGAGCTTTTCCTCAGCCTGCACCAGGCTGCCGGAAGCTTCCACCAGCTGACTATCTATGTTTACCTCCGCCATATCGTTGACGATTACGGCTGCCCGGAGGCCCTCTTTATTGGCCAGTACGTGGTTGAGCAGGGTGGTTTTACCAGCTCCCAGAAAGCCGCTGAGTACGGTGACGGGTAGGCGATTTTTCATGGAAAATGCTTTGTTGAAAGGTGAAGATAATAAGGAAAACAACTATTGCAACTATGTTGCATTAGTTGTTTTGGGCGCGGTCGCAGGTGCAGTGCAAGGTTGATAAAAGCAGGAGCCGTCCGCCTCGCGCTGCGCTGCTTTCTTCGCCTTGCACCTGCGGCCGCGCCCGGATAAACCATAGAAGCCTACCCCGACAAAGGGATAGGCTTCTACTGATGGTGAAAGGCTGCCAGTACCCTGTAAACTAGCTTTCCGTAAAGCCGTTTTTAGCAATGCTGTCTACGGGGCGGTCCAGCGTAATGGTTTCTACGTGCTCCAGCGTTTTAATATCGAGTACCTTGATATCGGTACGGCTGGGGCCGAGAATGTAGAGGTATTTATCGGAGGCGACCAGTACGGGGTCCGCCATATCCATCTGGTCCATTTCATCAACGGGGTTGAGGACTTCGCCGGTTACCGGCTCCGGAATGTTGACCATTTCCACGGCGCGGTCAGCGAGCATGACACCGGTGGTACTGTTGTAGACACGGACGTGGTTATCGTCAGTGTGGACGATATAGTACTCCCCGTTGAAATTGAGCATATCACCCACGATATCATCACCCTGATAAAGTGGCGTCATTTCCTTGCTAACCGGATTAATGAGGAAAGAGCCGACGCTGCGGGCCCGACCAAAAAAGTTAGGCACATTGTCGTGCCCCTTCAGCGTACCGATCCAGAAGCCCCGTTCCGGGCTGAGACCGGCGGGATTGGGGATAAGGTCGATGTTGCCACCGTCGTCCACCAAAATAACGCCGTCCGTTGCACCAAAAACGCCGTAGGTGCCGTTAGCCGCATCACCGTGGATACCGCTGACTTCGACACCTCCGTTGTCGTCGATGAGCGTACCGTCGGCTTCCAGAAACTTGACCATCTGGGGCAAGCCACCGGGCTCTTCGTTGTTCTTGAAGGTCGTCACGAACTGCCCGTTGTTGAGTCGGAAACCAGCGCCGTGATGGGCAATGGTGGGGAAGTTCATCACCGTGGGCTCGTAGTTGGGCAACTCCAGCTGGGCCTCATTGATGTGGGTAATGGAACCATCACCGTCATTGAAGACGACGATGTGACCATCATTGCTGCCTACGTGGGTCGGTAGCGGAGCGTCAACGGTAATGTCTAACCAGCCCACTTCCTCCTGGTGCCCGTGGTCTACGTGATTGATAACGCCGGAATCAAAGAACCGTAGTTCGCTGTTCGCCCGGTCGGTAACGATGAGGTAGCGGCCGGAATTACTGGTGTAATAACGGCCCCCTTCGGGCAAGGGAGTGCTGACGGTACTGATTACCTGCTCGTTATTTGCCTGCAGTAGCTCAATCTCATTGCCGCGCAGCAGCGAAAGCCGAACCCAGTCACTTTCGAGTTCGCTGAAATCCTGGGGTTGCAGTTCGTCGGTTTCTTTTTCACAGGCGGTGAAGCAGAAAAGGGCCAGCAGTACCAGTCCTATTTGGGAGAATGAATTTTTCATCGTGTGTTGATTGTTAAAGGTTACTGAAATGTTTTTACGGAGATGTTTCCATTTTTGTCTTCGGCCCATACGCGGAGGCGATCGGCTTCCGTCATGGCGCGAATGGCGGATTCGTCGTTCAGTAATTCGGCCAGATCGATATTTTGGGCATCAGGGAGGGGCGCACCGGAATCGACCCGGAACTGGTGGGGCCAGTTAGACTCCCCCCAAAGCCACTCGGCCTGAAAATCTCCTTCGCGTTGGGGGCTGCTCGGGTCGGGCGTGATGACCGAGACCCACAGGAAAACAATGTCCGAAGCAGCCTCATGCTCTTCATTGCGTTGTACCGTGCCGTTGACGGTCCCGTTTACGCGGTCAACGTCGGTCATCCGTACCTGTGGGGCGTAGTGCCGCTGCAAGTTGATGGTGGTATGATAGGTAGAATTGTCGTTGTAAGAGGTTTCGTTACCGCTCACGTCTACCGCCCGGATGGAAAAGTGGTAAGGCCCCGCCAGCGGCAACATATCTTCAGGCACTAAAGGGTTTCGTTCATCCAAAAAGATGGTCGGGTCAGCATCCCCCCGGCTCTCAAAGTAAAAAGGGTTCGTGAGGTCCTCATTGAGAATGGTATGGCGGTACCGGAAAAGGATGAAATCATTATTGACGGAACGACCGTGGACGTGGCCGTCGAATCCGTTATGGGATTCCAACACGATCTCGGAAATGCCCTTATCATCAGCCACCGAAAACGACAGGGGAATACTGCTTGCATCGGCGGAAATGTCACTGAAATGCGTGGGAGCAATGGCAGTGGCGGCAGCGGCAAAACTGATGGTCGGTGCCGCCAGGTCAAGGTCTTCTTCCGAAGAATCGAGGCAAGCCCCACAAACGAACAGGGCAAGAACACTCAGGCTTAAATAATACTTCATACGGGTTAATGTTCTAATGCAACTTGATTGCAAATATAAACACCAAATCCATTAACGCAACTTGGTTGCGCGTTATTTTTTTGGAATTATCGGGGTTTTCAGAGACACCACCAAATTGCGCCCCTGCTCGGGCAGGTTGATCAGTCGGTAACGGCTGATGTGATTGAAGTAAGCGACGTTGAAGGCGTTGTGCAGGCTGACCCGGAGACGAAAGTCTCGCCCGCCCAGGGAAAGTCGGGTGCCAAAGTCCGCGTCAAGAACGAAAGCACCGGGCGTGGTCAGCTCGTTGCGGTCCACCCGTTTTTGAGTAAGAATGGTTTCGGCACCTACGGAGAGGTAGGTGTCGTTAAATACGGAAGACTCACGGGCAATCCCGCGGAATTCCAATTCGGCCTGAATAGCAGCGGCGGGGGTCAGCGGCAACGGTAGTCCGGTATTCAGGTTGAGGTTTTGTACGAATTCTCCGACGGCGGTGGCTTTGAGGGTTTCGGACACTTCGTAGCCTACGGTGAGCTCGGCCCCGTTGAACAGCGCGTCGTCCTGGCGGTATTGCCACAAACTACCCCCGGCGGGGAGGTTGGAAAAACGGCCACTGGGTGAGAGGTAGATATAGCGTTGGTAAAAGGCGTAGAAGGCGGAGGCTTCCACCCGAAAGCCTTCTCCCCGGTAGAGGTAGGTCAGGTCTACCTGATAACCGCGCTCCACATCCAGGTCGGCATCCCCCTTTTCGTGGCGAAAGTTGCCGTGGTGAACGCCGTTGCTGGCCAGCTCGATGACGGTCGGTATCCGAAAGCTGTTACCGAGGTTGAGCTTGAAGTTGTGCCGCTCGCCGGGGAGGAAGGACAGGCCGGCGGCCCCACTGAGATTTTCGAAGCCGCGGGTGAAGGCGGGCGTTCGTTCGGCTGCTTCGCCGGTTGGCAGCAGTGTCCCCTGATCGTAAATCGGTTGTAGATGCCGGCGGATGCGGTGGTCCCCCCGGTCGTAGCGCAGGCCCGCGTTGACAATCCAGCGGTTGTTAAAGTTCCAAACGTGGTAGTTGAAAACTCCTAGCTGAGTAGAGCGGTAGTCAGGAAGCAGGAATTCAAAACCATCCCGGCGATTTTCACCGTGTTGCAGCTGGGCGCCGATGAGGATCTCATAGTTATCCCGTATCTCCATCCGGTAGCGGGCGTTGGCGGTGTAAGTGGCCAGCGCAAGGCCCAGGGCCAAATCGCTGCTCACTACGGATGCGTCGATGCCGTGCGCGCCGGGGAAGGATAGTTCCTCACGGCGGTTCCACTGCGCGCCAAGATCCACCTCGAGCGTGTTTCGCCCCAGGTTGAAGCGGTTATTGTTCACCAGCATGAGATGACGGTTGCGCTGGCGGGGAAAGTCGATGTCCCGGTGCCGCCCCTGGTGGCGGAGGTTATAGCTTCGGGGAATGCCGATCGCCCCGGTAAAGATTCCCGCCTCCTGGTTGAAGGCGCTGAAGCGGACGGTCGAGCGGTGGCGTTCCGTTTCCCGGCCCACGAGTACGCTGTAGTGTAGCTCCCGGCCCGCGGTGTTCTTCAGGCGATTATCGAAGATCGGGAGATTGAAGCCGGCGTAAGTGAATTCATCCGCCGGCACGGTATAATCACCGTAATCCTGGTGGGTTACCCTGGCACTGTATATCCAGGCTTGCCGGCGGCCCTTCAGGTCCACGGAGTTGGAAAAGGCGTGGTTATTCGACTGGTAGCCGCTGGTCCAGTGCAGGGCAGTACCGTCTTTGGAGCCAAACCGTTGCGGAAGAATATTGATCACCCCCCCGAGGCCATCTGATCCGTAAAGCAGAGAAGCAGGGCCTTTGATGACCTCCACGGCAGCCACGTCGAAGGGGTCTACTTCCAGCCCGTGATCGGCCCCCCACTGTTGACCCTCCTGCTTGATTCCCCGGTTGTTAACCAAAATCCGGTTGAAACTCATACCCCGGATCACCGGTTTAGCGACACCGACACCCAGCTTCATCGTACTGACGCCCGCCAGGTCATCCAGCGCGCCCGCGAAGGTGCCGGTTTGCCGCCGTGCGATGAACTCATCGGTCAATACCTGTACATGCCGGCTGCTTTTTAAAAGGCTGGACAAGGCTTCAGGGCGGTCCTTTACTTCTACCGTAGCCAGTTTGTACAAAGCCCGGCCGAGCACGACGCGGATTTGGCGGGGGTCCTCAAAAGCTTGTAAAGCCAGCCGTTTGGGCGCGAAGGAAAGGTGGCTGATCGTCAGGTGGCTGACCCCACCCCGTTCGCAGACAAGGCGAAAGGCCCCGGCCGCATCCGTGATGGCTGGCCCATCACCCCCTTCGGCTTCCACCACGGCCTGCACGATGGGAGCACCGGAAGCATCCAGTACGACCCCCGCAAATACCTGGCGGGAAGACTGGGCCAGGAGAAATTGGCTCGTGATCAGAAGGAAAAGAATCCAAAATGGCTTACGTTGATGCAACATAGTTGCAAATATAAAACAAGATTTTGGAAGGCCGATGGAAAAGACCGTAGGCTGCTTTCAATTTACAACTGCTTCAGAAAAGTAACCTTATTAATAAATTGAGCATCCCGCCGAACCGGTTCCAGGCTGTTTATCCGGGTTCTCGAAATCGTGGTAGTAGTTCCACGAAGACGCCGGGGTCGTACAGGAAACGCCCTTCCGTTGCGTAGCGGAGCAGGCCGCCCTGATTGGGCTCCACCCTGAAAAAATCGCCGGCGACCGGGGCGTTTTGCCAATCGGCCTCATCGAGAACGCCGTCTATTTTAATGGTTGAACCAGCCCTTACCGCTTTCACCTCAACGGGTGTTTTGGGTGGGGGAAAATTGGCGGTTTCCTGCGCGTACGCGGTTACACCGGTCAGTAAAACGGCGAGGGTCAATAAACTATTCCTGATGCATAAAATCATTTGGCCAGTACTTGCAGTCCTTTAACAATCAAGCCCGGCAGTGCTGGAAGTTTTTCAAATGCGCCATCACTAAGGCAATCGACCCACCGTACATCAACCAGTGGCCGTAGGGTAAGTGAAAAGCTTCGAAGAGGATGCCCGCCGCAAATGCTACCCAGCTTACCCAGAGTACCCGCTTGAGGGTACGGTGATTCGTGTGGCGAACGGAATACCAAACGGCTACAAAACTCAGTACGAGAAAAATATAATCGAAGGCGCCCCACCACGGGCTACCGTGGGCGTGGCCATGCTCGCCGTGCGCATGGTCCATCAGTGGCTTGGCGGCAAAAATTAGTGGGGTTATGGCGCAGTGAACCGCGCAGAGGCCACTGGCGGCGGCGCCCAACAAATTGGAGTAGTTTGAATTTTGCGTTATTTCCATAGCTTGGTTATTATTTATTTGTGAAGGATCTAGGTAATGGGTCACCCGGCGCGTTTCAGGCAACGCACTAACAGTCGCTCTAACCCCTTGCGCTGGAGTTGCTTGCCGATGAATACGATGACGGACCGTTGGTCTTCTCCGGTTTTCCAGGGGCGGAGGGGTTGTGAGTCCAGCCGCTTGCCGACGGATTGAACAATAAACTGATGGTCCCGTCCCGCTATCCAGACCAAGCCTTTCATGCGGTAGAGCCCTTCGGATTGAAAAGTCAGATAAGTGAGAAGCTGGGCGTAGAATTTTTGATCGTCGAAGGGGCGATCTAAGGAGAAGGAGTGAGATACGACCCCATTGGAGTGTCGATGCGGGTGGTGCTGGGCCGGCTTAGAAACGGGAAAACTTACCGGGGCTTCTGCCGCCGGCATGGGCGGCGCTTTGCTGCGCGACCCTCCGTACTCTTTGTGGTAAAGCGCCTCCAGCCGTTTCGTACCCTCGTCAAAATCAAGGACCGGGAAAGCGCCTTCCCGGCCCTGATAAATGGACGCCAGCGGATTTGTCCGCTGTAGCATCCGGCGGAGGTGGTCAAGATTTGTCTTGGCCACCAGGTCTGTCTTATTGATCAGCAGAATATCACTGAAGGTGATTTGGCGAATAGCTTCTTCCGTTTCGCGTAGTTGTTGCCCGATCTGTTCGGCGTCGACCAGGCACACGATGGCCCGCAGCGGAAAATGTTTTTTGATGAGGGGGTGGGAAAGAAAAGGTTGGGCCAGGCCGGTGGGGTCCGCCAGGCCCGTTGCTTCGATGATGATTTCGTCAAACTGGTCGCGCCGTTCGTGCAGGTCGTTCAGTAGGTCGTAAAGGTCATCGTTGAGGGTACAGCAAAGGCAACCACTGTCGAGCTGAACGATCGTCTCGTCGGGGCGCAGGACGAGTTCGTTGTCGATACCCTGCCGGCCGTACTCGTTTTCGATGATGGCATAGCGCCGCTTTTCATCACGGGCCAGCAGGTGATTAAGAAAAGTCGTTTTACCGGCACCGAGGAAGCCTGTCAAAATGGTGACGGGTTTGGAAGAAAAGGGGTGCTGCATGCGGTTGTGCTTTAATAGGAGCTATCGCCGTTTCCTTGCGAATACCGGATTATCCTTAGGCAAAAGTAAACCAAATTCTAACTAATGCAACAATGTTGCTTTAACAACTTCCTCTGTACCCTTCGACAAGCTTCGGGGAACACCTGCGACCGCGCCTGATAAAGCACTCTTTGGCGCGGACCCCGGCTGAGCACGAGGGCGCAGGCGCGCGGGTGCAGAGACAGGTAAGGGGAAAAAGAAAACGGACCCTCCGCAGCGCATCCCGGAACACAACGGTTCACCGGTACGGCACGAAAGGCCCTTAGTCAATCAGCTGGTTTTCGTAGCGGCGGTTTTTCACACTACGTAAAGCAGGGGACGATAAGTCTGCGGGATGATTGTCATCTTCACTTTCGTTGTCTGAAGTGCAAGCAAGTCGAATGCCTTCCTACGGACGTTGACTTTCCGATCCCTAGAGGGTACCATCTGCTACACGCAAATCTTGTGCTTAGTGGTGTTTGCAAACAATGTGCTTGCTTTTCTCCATCCTGACTTAGCTTTTGGTGTTGATCATAAATACAATTATAGGCAAGGTGGGGTTATACCCTGAAATAGCTCTACACCAACTCCTTGTTGATTCTATGATTCTCCGCTAAATTTTACGGTTATACCAACTGGTCTAGCTAGGCTTTAGTTAAAGTCTCACAAGGTGAAAAATTTAACTAAAGAGCTATTGCTGCAGATTGCGGAAGGACGTAATCTTGCAACGGAATTAGGAAATAAACCATCCTAAGTTTACCCGTACGACGAAATATTCTCGATATCGTGCGAGCACGAAAAAGTATGCGGTTCGTGCTATTCAAACATAGCATACAATTCTTAACCCTTTAAACAAGCGCATTATGACTTCATTGCTTTATCGCTTTATCGCTTTATTGCCTCTGTGGCTTTAGCGTTCGTTTTTCTATCCTGCACTGAATCGGTTTTACATGTTGATAATAGTATTGTCGAAGAACAGCAGTTGCCGGAAGGAGTAAAAATTCTGCCGCCTGTTGAACCCGCTGCCAATCTATCGGACCTTGGTATTACCTTTTCTAATGGAATTCCCGAATATCGGGATGTTCAGCATTTACGGCAGATGTTTAAGACTGTGCAACATGCATCAGTACGAGAGTACATGGAGTGGGCAGAATCTCACAACTTTGTCTCGCCATACAGACTGTACAATGAGGCCTTACAACGTATGGAATCATTAGACGACGAGAGAGAGTTGTTCTCTAATGCTGACCTTACCAGCTCAGAGCGTAAGGCTTTATTTGTGGATGAGGAAGGCTCTATCGATATCAGGATTAAGGCACTCGCACCAGCTATGATCATGAGCGCTGATGGTAAGTTCTTTGTTGCTAATTCTCTAAATCAATGGGATATTGATCACCACTTCGTTATTCCAAACCGGAATTTTGAACTTTTGGAAACTGCCCGTCTAAATCCTACAAACCCCAAGGGCGGTAGCTATTACGTTCAAGACATAGTCTACGGAGATGATATGTTTGCTTCAGGAGAACGAGACCTTGATAAAGTTCAACGAGCGAACATTCAGTGCCCTGCTCCACTGCCTCTAAGTCCTTCCGATGCCAATAGATTCGGGGTAATCTCAGTTCGACAACTTGTGGATGAGCGCAGACTTGATGTAAGACAAAAAATGACTAGTAATGTCTTGATCACGAACGGGGTGTTTGATATAGATCCCAACTTTCCTGCTAACAGAAAAATTGCGATCAATCTTTTCTCCGTTGACTACAAAAATGAGAGAAAAAGGCCTATAGGATGGATAGGAACACAGCCTAATGTACAATTTCAAGAGAGAGTTGATAACGGGCCAGCTAATAGTGGTGGGTCAGTAGTTGACCGACTACGTTTTTCTCGGTTCCTCTTCAGAATTCGATTCGATGGTACACTTGACCAAGTATACAACATTGCCAATGTGTTTGCTACTGAATCAAGCTCAACGCAATTAACCCAGGTAAGACAAGGTAGCCAATCTGGGGTTGGTGTATTTGACGACTCTGGCGTCGAGTTTGACCAACTACTACCTGCCGACATCATAGGGTATAGCCATCAGAATGGTACTGCCCGAGTGATCTGGACCAACCGTGGTAACGATGTTACCAACGATCCCATATCTAACGAGTTTAACTGTCAATAATTTTTGAACGCGGTTGAGTGAACTGCCCCATAGGGGTAGTTCACTCAATTTGCTTTACAAGGGTGAAGCCTCTTTTAAAAGCACTTAATGCCAAGCTGTAAATAATTTTTACATGTTATATATGAGATGTACGGTAGCTATAATAATAATTTTTAGCTTCCAAGGCTGCGAAGTAAAGGATCCATCTTTTATCGTCCCCCCGGCTCCTACAGATCAGATGGCTTTACTAGCGATGATCTTTAACCGTCTACCTCCAGTTCTTGAGCTGAGTGCTCTGGCTTCTTTTGACGGAGAAGAAAATATTTACAGTATTGAAGACGCTGAAGTTGTACTGTTTGAAAATGACATTCCGATAGACACGCTTGTCTGGACAAGTAATTTTAACTCCTCTGGTGATTTCTTGACAGGTATTTATGTCGGTGATACTGTTAGCCTTACTGACGGGTTTGTTTACCACCTTAAGGCTAGTGCCCCAGGGTTCGTTTCCGCAACAACAGCCCCTAAGGTTTTTCAGCAATATTTTGATAACGACTTTACGGTGTTTAATGTGACTACGGACACTCTCGGTCAGGATGAGGTTAGTATCGACGTTAGTTTACAACTAAAAGTCATCAAGCCTGCGGAAGATGGCTTTTTCACGATTAATTTCTTCTTTATAGGAGATGAAATCGTTGATCTAGCTAATGGACTAGAAAGTACTTGGAGAAGTATTTTACCCACCGCTGGAAACGTTATTTTACCCGCTCCGGAAATAAACGAAGTAGTTTTTCGCAGGACCCTTCCCAGTATCGTTGACTTTGACAACTTGCAAATAAATCTAGTTAGGCAGAAAGGGTACGCAAGTTTTATGTCCAATAGAGATGCGGAAATTATCTCCGCCTATTTAAACATGGAGCTAGAAGACATTGGCGGAGTTTTTAACCAACCTCAACCGCTTGTAAGTAATGTAGAAAATGGCTACGGTTTCTGGACAATTGCTGATACCGTTGGGGGTGAGTATCAACAGTAACGGTGGCAACACGCCAGAACTAGTGGTATTCGACAAGTGGCTTAAAATAATTTCTATGCGCCAAGTTTTACTTTTTTTTGGACTTTTGTGCTTCGCTAGTGCTGACGCGCAATATGTACTCAAAGTTGTTGATGCGGCTTCTCTTGAGCCGCTGAGCTTTGCTGTAGTGTCAGACACTACAACGAACTACAGCGCATACGCTGATGAGAACGGGCGGATATCTGTTCCGAAGCGTGTCAGAAGTGCATTAGTATCCTATGTTGGTTATGCTTCTGTGCCGGTTAATATGTCCGATACTGACCGATCAATTATCGTTAAGCTAAAGTCTGATTTATTTCTGCCCGTCATTGAAGTAGGTAGCGGCAACGCTACACCTGTTTTCAATCCCTCTGTGCACATCGTGCCGATGACGCAACTGAAGCTCAACCCGATGTTACTAGGAGAATTTGATCCGCTTAAAGCACTATCTATGCTGCCGGGTGTGAGTAACGGCGCGGAAGGCACAGCAGGAATAATCATTAGAGGTGGCAACGCAAATCAGACCGCGATAATGATTGATGGGCAGCAAGTATATAATGTAAATCACGTAGGAGGTTTTTTATCAGCCATCCCCGACTATGGCGTTCAGTTCGTCAGGCTTTATAAAGGCGGTGTTCCGGCTCGCTACGGAGGGAGGCTGAGTGGTGTCGTTGACCTCATCCTTAAGAACGGAAGAAAAGACCGCTCTGCTTATCAGCTTGGGGTCGGTACCGCCTTGCTCCGTGGTGGAGCTGAAGGTCCAATAGGTAAAAAAATTACGTATCTCTTCAGCGGTCGGTTAGGCTATCCTACTTTGATCAATGATGTGTTTTCGGCTGGTGGCTACGAAAAAGCAGTTAGTGGTAGCCATACTACGGTAAGGATTTATGACGGCCTCGGAAAACTAACATTTACGGATAAAGATTGGACAGTGGGTGTAAATACTTTTCTAGGAGGCGATTCCGGCTTCGATCAGTTCAACGGTAGTTCCCAGTTGTTTCTGCAGAATTTTCGATGGTCCAATAGTCTTATTGGCATCAAAGTAAACAGACAATTAAATTCATCTATCTTTATAGAAGGTGGTGGAGGACTAACTGACTATCGATATAATTATGACGAATTTGATCGTCTATCAGCTCCTGACACTACTTTCGACCAACGCAAAGTCTTAGGTGATTTGGACATTCGCGATCGCCGCGCCTTTGTTCGAATGCAGTATGCGGGTGGCTCTAATTTTTCGATGGAAGTCGGTAACGAATACACGGTTAGAAGCCTTGACCAGACCTTTCGGGTAGACCAGCAGGGAAGTATACCGTCTAGTTCAGCCATCACTTCCAATAATTCGGAAATTGTAGTTTACACGAATGGCAGTTGGACGCACCCGACGGGTTCAGGACAAATCACCGGAGGGTTACGGCTTACTAAATACTTGGCAGATGATTTTAATGTAACGCTACTGGAGCCTAGACTAAATGGGAGCTTACGCTTACTTCCTAAAACTTTCTTGCACGCAGGTTATGATAAGCAGTCACAATTTGTACATGAACTGATAACCTCCGTTAACATTCTTCCGAATTCCGTTTGGATAGTTGCAGATCCTCTTACACCTCCAGCGCGATCAGAGCAGTTTTCGATCGGGCTGGCCGGAGAAATTGGATTACAGGAGCTGGAATGGTCATTGGAGGTTTTTAGTAAATCTATGAAAAACCTAGTGCGTATTCAGCCCGGATTTGAAAGAGACGTACAGGCCGGACTAGCTGATAATACCGAAGCTATTGCTACTGGAGGAACGGGACAAGCTCGCGGAGTGGAATTATCTCTCAAGGGAGATTTGGGCAAGTTGACTTATCAGGTTGCTTATACACGAATGCGATCAAGTCGTACTTTCCCAACAGTTAATCAAGGAGAAGAGTTTCCTTTCACTTTTGATCGACGTAACGACTTATCATTACTGATGACTTACCGATCCAAGGGCAAATGGTCATATTCAAGTCAGTTTATTTATCAAAGTGGCTACGCAGTTACACTACCAATTGCCACCTCTGCTTTTTTTGATATTTATGATAGTTTCAACAACGCTCGCTTTCCCCCATTCAATGTACTCAACTTGGGAGCTAAAAAAGAATGGAAAGGAAAGAAGAGTGGTCACCGGCAAGAGTTAAACCTATCGGTCTACAACGTATATAATCGAGCAAATGCATTTGCAGGAGGCCGAAAACGGGACTTTGTTCCAGTCACCGACCCTGTCACAATGGAAATGGAGTTTGCTGTTCGGTCAACGTTGTCATCTAGGAGGTTACTGGGCTTCACTCCTGGCATAAGCTACACACGATATATCGGTGAATAACAACCTAGTTGGAGCATCTTCGGGCTGTGGGGATGGACGAGAAAGGCGTAAAAGAATACGCGGGGTGAATTGTACTGCTTTCTTATTCGCCGCTTTACATCCTGCGTCCGCGCCCAAAACATAAACTTAATTATAGGCGGTGAAATTTTGAGCTTTTAAACTCTCTAAAAGTAGTTAATATACTACTAACACTGCTATGTTGTGACCGTTAGGCAGATCTGCCTAACGGTCAACTAAGTACAATGCCAGAAATAAAGCGATTTGAATATGACGGCAAGGTTGTCACATTTCAACTGGAGTAAGGTGCCTCTTTTGTCAATGCTACGGAGATGGCTAAGCCATTAGGTAAGCAACCTAAAGATTTCTTGCGGACCGCAGGAACCAAAGCCTTCATTCTTGCATTGGAAGAGGACTATAAGGAGCAAGGCAGTCCACGCCAGGTGCTCCACATTGTACAAGGTGGAGATCAGCTAGAGCTTCAGGGCACCTGGATGGATGAACACTTGGCACTGAAGTTCGCGGGATGGCTAGAACCCCGATTTGAGGTGTGGGTGTACAAGAAAATCCGGGAGCTGTTGCAAACCGGTAAGACGGAGATTAAGGGCCGGGACGGTCAATTCGGCTACGTGCTGCGGGAAATCGCGGAGCGCTTTGATGAGCAAGAACTTAAAAATCAGGACTTCAATGCTCGGATCAAGGAAGTGGAAGGGAAGATCCTATCTAAGGACGAAAATTACTACTCGATTGCTGGATTTGCATCTTTGTATAAGGTAGACTGTCCGCTGAAACAAGCGCAGGCCTGGGGCAAAGCAGCGTTGGCCCTGAGCCAAAAGCACGGCGTGGCCATGGGACAGACGCATGATGAACGGTACGGGAAGGTGCGGACGTATCACTCTGCTATCCTTCAGCGTGTAATTCTGGGCAAATGATTGGAACGAAAAACGGCCGGAAGACGGCGCGGGGTTACACTACCGATGACTTCCGCAAGCTGCGCAAAGCGATGGGCTGGAAATGGGAGGACATCAACGCCATTACCGGTTTGACGGTGGCGCGGACGAATATGACTAAGGGGTTACCAGCCTGGGCTAACCTGGCGCTCGAGGTCCAGCGGCGAGCGGAGCAAAAGCTGCAGTTGGGAGTGGTAGACGCGATCGTTCAACGGTTGGGGTCTAATTGGGAAGGCAACCCTACCCCCGCCGGCGGGGTGGTATTCCGGTACCGAAAGCAGGAGATCGAGCTGAGCTTCGAATCGGGAACATTCACAGTGCGAGGGCGTAGCCTTCGAGCGGAAGGGTTGGTGGATCAACTGGAACTGGTCTACGGTAATTCCTTACGGAAGCAGCGGCCAAAGCAGGGAACGTTCAACCTGATGCGAGGGTCCGGAAATTGGGCTGATCAGCTGGAGGGTGTGTTGAGTGGAGGTACTATATATTGAAGTCGGTATCTCCTCCCTGCTTCTTTATCCTTCACTATGCCCCTGCGTCCGCGCCCCAAAATGCTATGCGATAGCTTTTGAAGTACCTCAATCCTCTAAGCAAACGATGTCCGTTAGGAACTCAACCCCTTGCCTCCTCTGGAAGTCATGCAGGTGATGTAAACGCGCTGACAAGCGCCGAAGTCGACCATAGCTGCTGCTCTGGGCGCGGGACGAGCAAATTACGCTTGATCGGCTGGAGTCCGCCGCCGCTAAAATGCTGACGGTGCGGCCACATCTTCCGGTCGATCCCGATGCCATCAAAGCAACCGCCGGGGCTGATTTAGCGCGGACGCAGGATGCAGAGAAAGGACAAGGAGCAGGGCTGGTCAACCCTGCTTCTACAACCTCCTTTGCACCTGCGGCCGCGCCCTCTTCCACCGCCATCAACGACCACGCCGACGCTCAGCTATCGGCCCTCCAGAATCTCTTTTTCACCTCCTCAAACACTCCCCGATGAGTACCACCAAAGCCCTCCACCGAAGCGCGTCAGCCGGTTGTTCGTCATCTCCACCCGGTCCACCTTGCCCGTCGGTAGCCATTCAATGTCCGTTACCCCACCCTGCAGGTCCTTGACCAGGTTGCCGCTGCCGTCGTAGTCATAGTTGTTCGCAGATTGGTGCTCGCCCGCCATCTCCGTCGATGTACTCGACTACGTCCGCGACAATGAGCCCGAACGCTACCGGCAGATGTTGGATGGGGAAGAAATCGGTTATAAATCAGTCGTTCAACGGTATAAAGACATCGAGTCTGAGGTGAACCAACTTCGGCTTGATCCCTGCCCTTCCGTAATTATTCGCCCTGAGCGAATCGGTTTTCGGCCAGGCCGTAAAAAACTCGACGATTACTTAGCTTCGCTGAAAGCAAAATAAACAACTAATGAGATCAATCCACAGCCTTCTCCTCCTTGCTCTCTTAACCCTCCTTTGCACCTGCGACCGCGCCCCCGAAAACCAGCAGGCAACAGTGGTGAAAGATAAAACGCCCAAGCCTAACGTTGTCTTCATTTACCTCGACGACCTCGGCTACGGCGACGTAAGCTACTACGGACAAACCACCCTGAAGACGCCTAACATTGACGCACTGGCCAACGGCGGCGTGCGGTTCACCAATGGTTACGCCGCCTCCGCTACCTGTACCCCCAGCCGTTATGCCTTACTGACCGGCATGTACCCCTGGCGTAATAGAAGCGCTAAAATTCTGCCCGGTACGGCGCCGCTCATCATCAGTACGAAACAAATGACGGTACCCAAGATACTCAAAACGGCGGGCTACCACACCGGAATCGTGGGTAAATGGCACCTCGGTTTAGGGACCGGAAGCGTCAACTGGAATGAGCGCGTAAGCCCCGGCCCGAATGAAATCGGTTTCGACCACAGCTACATCATGGCCGCTACCCAGGACCGGGTGCCGACCGTTTACCTCAAAAACGGACTGGTCGAAGGACTCGACCCCAACGACCCCATCGAGATCGACTACAAGAAAAACTTTCCCGGTGAGCCGACCGGTAAGGAAAACCCGGAATTGTTGACCATGAAGTGGCACCACGGGCACAACTACAGCATCGTGAACGGCATCGGCCGCATCGGCTACATGAAGGGCGGCGAAAAAGCCAAATGGAGCGACGTAGACATGGCCGACCACTTCCTGGAGCGGGCACAGGGCTACATCAAAGAACACAAAAATGAGCCGTTTTTCCTCTACTATGCCATGCAGCAACCGCACGTGCCCCGCACGCCGCACCCCCGTTTTGTCGGTAAATCCGGCCTCGGCCCGCGCGGTGACGTAATCGTGGAAGCCGACTGGGCCATCGGTGAATTCGTGAAAACACTTAAAGTCGAAGGCCTGCTGGAGAACACCCTCATCGTCCTTACGTCAGATAACGGGCCAGTACTGAACGACGGCTACTACGACGATGCGGTGGAAAAACTGGGCGACCATAAGCCCGCAGGCCCGTTACGCGGCGGCAAGTACAGCCTGTTCGAGGCGGGCACCCGTGTCCCCTTCATCGCTTACTGGAAGGGCAAAATTCAACCCAGGGTGTCGGACGCCTTGGTCTGCCAGCTGGATCTCCTTCCTTCCATTGCCGCTTTAGTGGGCGCGGACGCAGGTGCAAAGGATGTTGACGGGCAAGCCCTGCTCGCCGCCTTTATGGGGGAGTCTGAGGCCGGCCGCGAAGAGCTCGTCATCGAAGCAACCTCCCGTACCGCACTTCGCCGGGGCAAATGGCTCATGATCCCCCCCTACTCCGGCCCCGGTCTCATGGAGCAAGTACAGATCGAGCCCGGTAACAGCCCCGTGCCCCAGCTTTACGACCTTAGTCAGGATATTGGCCAGCAAAACAACCTCGCCGCCGAGCAACCGGATAAATACAAGGAACTACTCGAAGCTTTCACTAAAATCAGGGGTGATGAATACAGGGTGTACTGATCTGGTCGTTTCAACCCTCCAAACCACCGACGATGAGCGTGACGACGCTTGAGGTATACGAAAAAAGTCTACGTCGTTCGCTTCATCGATATTGAACTGCCAACGCCTTTCACCGGAGAGTAAGCGGCTTATCGCTACTCACCTCACGTAATTCCGCAGAAGCAAACCTGAAAAAACTACGTATAAAACGAAGAGAATTTATTGCAAACAGTAGTCTTGCCGTCGGTGTAGTTCTTGCTCCTCTTTTTTTGACTATTAACAAGCCGGAGATGAAGGACAAGCCAATTATCGGCCATGGCGACTTCAAGTACCGTGTACATAAAAACCGGGGTGCTCGGAATGGTACGAAAAGCCCCCGTCAAAAGCCGCCGCTTAGCCAGAGGCCATTACTTTCTTAGCGTCGATACCGGGGATGTTGTCGTAACCGGATTAATTACCGCCGAGTGATTTGTGGAATGAGCTCCGCCGGAATATTTAATACCTTATCATCCGCCCCACCCGCGAAATTGCTGATGCTATAGCTGTTGGGCAGTTGCCAATCGCACTCCACCCGGCCATCACCAAGTACGATGTTACCCATTTTTTGCCGGAACCAGTCGGCTAGCGGCCGGTACGCTTTTCACGTCGGCAATGTTGCGCTTATCGTGGGGGTCGTTGCGTAGGTCGTGGAGTGCCAAATCCGCCCTGGGCCGGTCGCAGATCAGGGCCCAAGACCAGCCGTTTCTCCTTTCCATCAAAGTCCACGTCGGCGGCGGCGAGGATCGTCGGTGCAAAATCTACGTACTCCACGATATCGGTAACAACCTTACCCGCGGGGAACTGCTGCTTATCCGAAGACACTATGATTGCATCATGCACCGACTGCTTCCAGGAACCGAACTTAGCCATCACGCCCTGCTCTCCCAGGTGTTAACCATGATCCCCAACCGTATAAATGATTATGTATTCTTCGTTTCTTTTCTCAGAGTACTCTTTAAAGACCGCAACGGATTCACCAATGAGTGCATCCCCACAGGCTTAAAACGCATAGTAGTCTCTGATGGCCTGTAGCTTTTCGTCCGGTTTCAGCTGATCGGCTTTGCATTCGTTGTAGTGCAGTACCAGTTGCGTATACCCCAATCGGGTTCCCTGCTGCTGCTGGTGACCGACCCGTATGCCGGGCGACCGCTCGGAGAGGAAGTCTTCCACCAAGTTACAGGTGCCATGGACGTTCGCTGCGGCGTCCAGCTGGTTGAAAAAACGGCTGTTTATCAAGGCCACTTTGCCCCGGCAACCAACGAAACGGAGTAGCCGTTTTTTTCACTGCGTAGAAAAAGCCCGTTACCCGAGTATACTTTTAGGCACCGTCCAGTGTTCGGAAGCAGCCACTCACTTGTCAGTAGTTCAAGCATCCTGGTGGCCCGTTTGCGCGCATGGTTCTCTGATAATTCCCTTGACTCTCTCAATAGGTGGGTTCCAACTGATCCGTGGTCGGAGCACTTAAAATTGACATAAGAAGCCCAACAATCATGGATCGGATTTCCACTGAATTTATCTGTTATCTTTCCATCGCTCTTCAAGCCTTGGTGCGCTATAATTTCGCCTTTGGTCACCTACGCTAATTCCAGATTTTTTCTCGATCTTACAAATCAACCTAAACAGTTACTTATTTTCAAAAAATGACGTAACAAATTTATTGCTTCAGTAAATTTATCATACATTATCCGCCACTTCATTAATTAATTTAAAGTCATGAAATGAAACTAATATCATTTATTGTTTTTGCATTGACTTTTACTCTCTTCTGCGGTAGTGGTGCAATGATTGCGCCTCTGAACATTGCCATACCAACATCCGGTAATTTAAGTTCGCTTGTTCCCTCTCAAACACGTACAAACCTGAAGTGGACTGATAACTCGAATAATGAAGCCGGTTTCGATGTAACTACTTTCGATGAACATGACCGAACCGCCGGTCATTCTTATGCGTGCCGGGTAGGAGCCGTTAGTACAGAAGAAGTTTCGGATTGCTCCAACCAGACAAGGATTACAACGGAAGAAGATACAACCGGGCCAAGAACGTACTACGTTGATGCTACTGCTGGTAATGATTATAGTAGTGGCACGACGGTATACACAGCATGGAAAACCCTGAGTAAAGTCAACAAAACTTCATTTACCGCAGGAGATCAAATCCTATTCAAAACTGATGAAGTTTGGAACGGGCAATTGCTATTATCAGGTTCTGGAGAAGATGGACATCCAATTATAGTGGATGCCTACGGATCTGGCAACAAACCCATCTTCAATGGTGGCGGCGTAACCGTCAACGATGGCGCAACCGTTCGCCTGAAAAACGGTGCTTACTGGGAAATTAACAATCTGGAAATCACCAATACCAACGGTTCGAGGGTCCAGCAAGGAAAAATATGGGGAATAAGGGTCATGGTCGACAACGGCTCAGAAATTAATCATATCTACATAAAGAACTGCTTTGTTCACGACGTAAATGGTGAAGTTGCCGGAAAATATACCGGTGGTATTTACGTAACCGCTGATGGTTCCGCTCCTTCTTTCTATAATGACTTACAAATTACCAACAATGTGGTCAAGGATGTTGGCGGATTAGGAATCGCCACGCAATCTCCCCATGCATCCATCAAAAATGAATTGCGCCACCCTTTTTTAAAGGTGAGAATTACGGGGAACACCGTAGGGCCGACCGGTAGAAATAATATGATCATCAGGGTCAGCGATGATGCAATCGTAGAGCATAACAGACTTATTAACTCTAGTATTTACGATAAGGGACACAGTATTTTCAACTTCAACACCGTTAACTGTAAAATTCAGTACAATGAAGCGTATGGAAACATGGGCCCTTTGGGTGTCATAGATCGGGGAGGTTTCGATGCTGACTACAACTGTAAGGACACCAAAATCCAGTACAATTACAGTCACGATAATAATTGGGGCTTTGCCATTATGAAAAAAGCCATCAACGAAAACGTCGTCATCCGGTACAATATCTCGGAAAATGATAAAATAGCCGTTTACTTCTATGGTTTCGAATGGGAAAAAGGCATGACGCGTGCTAATGTATACAACAACGTCCATTTTATAAAAGAGGGTTTGGACGTTGCTGTGTTTAATGATCGAACACCATACAACACCGACTTTTACAACAACGTCTTCCACTTTGAAGGAACTGATGCAGGGTCATGGGGGAAAACACCCGTCAACTGTACGTTTGAAAACAACGCTTTTTATAACATACCTCAAAGAGGTACGAATGCCATTACCACGAACCCGATGTTCGTGAATCCGGGAAGCGGCGGTTCCGACATAGACTGGGCAAATTATCCTGATGTCTTGACGGGTTATCAACTCCAAGCTTCTTCTCCTTTGATCGACGCGGGCAGGGAAGTACCGGATAATGGAGGGAGTGATTTTTGGGGCAATGAGCTTTACAATGGTAATGCAGATATAGGCGCGCATGAACATCAGTAAGAAATTAATTGGCTGCTATTTTACGGGGATATGCTGTTGCTTAACGATGTCTATTCTCGGTTGCGTTAAACATACGGAAGCGTTCAAAGAGGATACCGTTCTAAAAATAAATTCAAGTGAGGTATCCGGCGCGGAGTATCGGTTGTTGCTGGGGCAAGAAAAAGCACTTACATATAATTATTTTTATCAAAAACACGGTGTTCAGAAAACGAAAGATTTTTGGGAAACAACGTTCGACGGAGAAAACCCGGGTAATTTTATAAAGGATAGGGTTAATCAAAAACTGGTACGGATAAAAGTGATTCAAGAACTGTCATCCGAGATGAAAATCACGCAGCCATTCAGTTATACGGATTTTATAGCGCACTGGAAAAATGACAACAACGAAAGAAAGAAAAACCACGGCGCTGGCCAGGTGGTTTACGGGCCTGTAAAAACAAATATACAAGAATACTACGCTTATCTTTTCACGAATTTAGAAATAAGGCTAAAAGACAAATTGAATAAATTACGTTTTACCCCTTCGCGGAAGACTTTAAAAGCGTATTTTAATCAAATTAGCGCAGCTCATTTTACCGTTATCGATATTCTCGCTACGGAGCAGCTGAGCCTGAGCTACAGCACGCTGAGCGAAAAAATGAAAAGATTAGCCTTGGTGAATGAGATAATTATGCGGCCGGCAGGAGAAATTTCATTTGAACGTACCGCAAAAAAATACGCGTATGTTAACTATCGGAACAAGAATTATTTAGCTGATGATCAACTTTTTGGCGAAGAAAACAGAGATAGAATACTTAAAAAAGCAGCGTCTGAATTACAAGTAAATCAGATGGATTTAATCGATTTCCATCAAGAAATTAACGACAGTATTTACCTCGTTAAATTGATGAAACCAATAATAAAAAGTATCAGGGCTTTTGAAGACGTAGAAAAAGAGGTATTGTATCTTTATCAAGATGAAAAATACAAAAGACTTATCGATAGTCTGACCCAACGCAGTCTATTGACGATAAACCCCAAAATATATTACGGTTTAAAATTGGATTGATTAAGGTTAAACTTACTCGTCAGCGATAAAAGTCCACACAAACACCGCGGTACGCTGTTGGACGAACACTGATCTTGCTCTCCTCCTTCGGAGGGGCTGGGAAAACGTTTTGTTGCGTTTGTACAGTAGAGCGGACACCGTTGCATGGTAACCAATTACTCGGACTGTACAAAACCGCACTACCCCATCCTCGAAAACAATCTGCCCCGGCGTAAACGAATAGGCCCCCGGCCGAGGTCGTTGGGGTCCAGTACCTCATCACCACGCGTTACCGTCAGCAGATTGTCGGTAGCCAATTGCTGAGCTACCGTGCGAGTCGCGGGCATTAGCGCGCGCCACGCCTCGGCGGATCCGATCACCCGGGCTACCTCACTCGGGCAGATGGAGCTGCTCGGAGCTCGGTGCCGCAACAGGCTGAATATGGTGCAGCGGATGCGCTCGGCTTTCGTCTTGTCTGTGCTCGGCACCTGCGCGCCGTCGCCCATACCCAGCGCGATTTGCACGTCGCATAACTCGCGGATTGCCTGCTGCGTTGATTCCGCATCGGCTGCGCGGCGGGCTTTCCCCAGGTTTGCCTCGGCGATCGCCAGATAGGCGCGTAGTTGGGCTTCGAGCTTCTCGGGCATGGCGGCGGGTTTGGCGCGTTGATTAAAATACGACGTTTTCGGCAAAGTCCCGACCGGACATTTTCTCCCGTTCAACTCCGGGAAACGAGGCTGACGGGTTCGCAGCGACCTAGCGTAGCGCACCCTTCTCCTTTTCAAAATAGTCGATTACCCCGTACACCTGCGTATTCAATTCCTTCATTTTATCTAACAGCGGCTTCCAGGGAACGTACCGGTTGCTCACGATACCTTTATTGGAGTCTACGTTCGACGGGTCGACGCCCTTTGCCGTAGGATCGTTATCCTGGTATTTGAAGTAATGCCAGCCGACGCAGTTGTCCGAAGCCAGGAGGCCTAGATTGTAATTTTGGTAAAACAGGCCTCGGTCTTCCTGCGTACGGACGATCCAGCCGGCACCGCTGGTATTGCCCATACCGGAGTCTTCTCCTTTGGTGTAATATTCAGTCACGATGAACGGCCGCCCCGTCCATTCGGTCCATTCCGTGAGGTGTTTGGGGTCGGGCGTCCAGTGGTTGTAGTAATTATTCGAGACGATATCAACGTATTTCCCGACGACCCGCATAAATTGTTCGTGGTGTTTCTCGTCGGCGTAGAATCGCGCGCCGATGTACATATGATTGGGGTCGTATTTTTTGATCGCCGCCGCGACAACGGAAAAATACTTTTCCCCCACCAGCGCCATGAATTCCTCCCGGTGGGCATTCGTTAGCTGCGCCTGCGTAAGCCCCTTTTCTTGCAGCCATGCATCCGCCGCCATTCGCCCGTGATCTCCTTCCGGAAGGGAAAGATAATCGTCGATGGCGGTGATGTTGATGGGCATCTCGTTATCGGAAAAATGACCGAACAGGTTAGGGTCGTCCTTATACGCCAGCAGGCCCTTGGCGCGCTCGTCGCAAAACGTTTCGAAGTCCGGGTCGAACGCGAAAATGGCGTTTTGCGGATACCCGACGTGGCCGGCCTGCATGTAAGTTCCACCCCGTTTTTTACCGTACTTACTCATGAAACTCCAGTTGATACAGTAGGCCATCGGCTTTTCCCGCGTCCGGTTTGCGGCGACGATGGCCTCGGTGTCCGACCAGGAGCCGGCGCAATTAAAGCCGGTTTCCTGCAGCAGATCCAGCGTCTCGCTCATCCAGGTAGTTTTGTCGCCGTATTTATCGATCAGGGCCTGCTTCGTTCCGGCAGAGCCCTTCGCATTCAGGCTATTGAGCGCAATATTCACGTAACGGTGACCGAGGGGATCGACGCCCCACCAGCGACCGTCGATCTGCTTTACGTGAAAGAATCCGGTCGCCCCTTCCTGGCTCCCGGCCAAGCCACCGTATTTGCTCATTTCGGGCGCGGCCGCAGGTGCAAAGCCCGGTAGATGGGCGAGCGTCCGCGTTTTAAAGGGTGTATAATCCTGGTACGTACGGGTACCGTCCGGATGGTATACCCGTACCCTGGCGTCGACGTACATAAAATCCTCCGCAGCGGTCTGCCCGTCGGTAATCTTCTCCGAACAGGACAGGAAAAGCAGGGCAAACAACACCGTGGCGGCGGACCTGAAATAGGAATGATGCATTTAATTGATTTTTAGTAGCGTAATTTTTACGGTGTGACGGGAATAGCGGATTCCTTCGCTCCGGAGCGATCAGGAGCTGTCTGATTACGACTGCGGGTTAAGGTCTTGACACCGCAGGGGCAATCATGACGGTGAAGACAACGGACAAGCAGCACCAGGCAGTAGTGCACAATACAAGCGTTCAGAATATTTGTGTCCGACGACTCAGGCCACGGTGCCTCCTTCCGCTCGGTATCGTGAAACAAATTATCGACCCGAATCCGAAGCAGGTGAGCGCCCCGGAGCGCAACTCACCCGCCAAGAATTCGAAGGGAAGACTATCCCGCAAAGACACTATTAGTCGAGTAGACTAAATAGGCAACCGTTTAATTCAACTACTGCGCGGCAAAATCCGAACAAATACAGAGTTGCCGATGAGGCTGTCGTCGGCACTATTCGTAGCCGGGGTTTTGTTCCATCACCCGTGTGAGATTGGCGTCGATCACACTCTGCGGTATCGGATACAGGCGGTCGCGGTCGGCGATGCGAGAACCGCCGTTGGTATTGTAAAGTCGGGTACGCTCCAACCATTTTCCGGTACGGAGCAAAGTAAATCTACGCTGCTCTTCGACGACAAGTTCCCGGGAGCGCTCATCCAGTATGAAGTCGATGTCGATATCGTCCGCTGAAACATCGCTTGCGTTCGCGCGGGACCGTAACACATTGATGGTTTCCGCCGCACTTTCGGCATCCCCCAGTTTTAGTTCAGCTTCCGCTTTCAGTAGGTAAGTTTCCCCAAGCCGCAGATAAGCTTGATCGTCGAACTGCGCCGCACCGTTAATATCCAGCGGATCGGCTGAATCCCATTTACGGGAAAACGGCCAGTCTCTACGGTTACGGCTGGAGGAGGTGATCGGCTCCTCCGAACTAAGGAAGATCGTATCCCCGAAACTAAACCCATCTGGCAGGACATCCGCGATACCCGTGTCGTTTTCGCTGGCGTCCTTCAGGATGAAAAACCGGCGAATGGCGTACTCGCTGTTACGGTCGTCCTCGTCCTCATAAAGGTTGAGCGCCCACTTCGTCATCGACATCCGCGCCCGGGGCCTCCCGCCCCGCTCTTCGGTGATTTCCAGGGGCGTCTTACCCCCAATCTTGATGTCGTTGTACCGGCTGATGTGGTAACGCCGCATGATGTTCTGTCCGCCACCGATCACCTGGTTCTCCCATTGCCAAACCCACAGGGCTTCCGTATTGCCCTGACTACGGTTGGAGTTACCGTCGGCAAACATGTCCATGAAAGGGACGCCGGGCTCACTGGCCGTCGTGCCGTAGCGCTCCGTGATGAGTTCATATGCGGGGGTAGAGATACATTTGTCAGCCCATTCGAGCGCTTCATCCGCCTCGTCCAGCACCAGGGCTACCTCGGCCAGATAATGCTGGGCGGCTCCCTTGGAGGGCTTACCCTCAATTTCAGGCTCTACGGACAGACCCTCCTCCGCGATCAGTAGGTCGGCCCGCACTTGTCGCCAAACATCTTCCACCGGCGCGCGCTCCCAGTCCGTCCGGATGGTCGAACCTGTAGACTCGTCGAGCTTGATCGGCACCCCACCCCACATGTATGCGAGGTAACGGTAGGCCCAGGCGCGCAGGAAGTGCGCCTCCGCCAAGATCCGGGGAGCCTCGTCGCCGAGTACTTCCGTAGAGTTTTGCGCCCGCCCGATGATGGTGTTGGTCGAGTTGACGACCTGATACAACCAGTTAAAGTGACGCGCCCAGTTACCGTACAGGGGCCCGTTGCGTTCTTCCCAATCCATGGCGAGGCGGGAAAAGCCTCCGGAGCGGTGGTTCGTCAGCAGGTTATCCGTACCGCTCATATAAACTTCGGCCCGCAGGTCGTTGACGCTGGAAAGGCCCTCCCGGTCCAGTCGGACTAGTGAATACGCGCCGTTTAGCGCTGTTTCAAATCCCGCGGCGTCGGTAAATAGATTATCGGCGGTAATGATGTTTGGCGGGTCTTCCACCAGTAATTCGTCGGAGCAAGCGACGAAGAGCGAGAGGCAGAGTACGATCAGCACGGGGTGCCGAAAACGAGTATTAAATTGCATGATGTTTAAATTGATCTATTTTACAGGTTGACGTTAACGCCGAAAACATACTCTTTTTGAAGTGGAACGGCGCGGTTGCTGTTCAGTTCAGGGTCGAGGCCGCCGAAATCGGTGATGGTGAATAGATTGCGCCCCGTCAGGTATACCCGCAGGCGGCTCAGGCCTATCCGGCTCATGAACTTTGTCGGGAGATCGTAGCCGAGGGTGACATCCTTGAAACGGATGAAGCTCGCGTTCTCGAAATAATTAGCCGTACCACCACCCATCTGTTCGGCGCCGTCGCGATTAGCGTAAAATTCGTTGGTCGGATTATCGGGCGTCCACCAGTTCTTTCGGGTCGTATTACGACTCACGTCCGTAAACACGTTGTCGCGCAGCAGATCGTTGCGGCGGGTTACGCCATGGACGCCATGGACGAAAATCCGCAGAACGAAATTTTTGTACTCGAAGGAGTTCGTCAAGCCCCAAAAGAAGTCGGGGTCCTGCTGTCCGAGCAGCATTTGATCGTCGCCGTCGATGTCGCCGTCGTCGTCCAGGTCCTCCAGCTTCACGTCGCCGGGGATGGAGCCGTAGCGGTCGGCTTCTTCCACTTCGTCGAGCTGCCACACACCGACGACCCGGTGGCCGTAGTTGACGCGGATCGGCTCACCGATAAACCAGCGGTTCTCCAGGTCGTCAATCTCCTGGTTGTCCTCGTCCAGCAGCCCGTAGAGGGAGACAATTTTGTTGTTTACGAAGGAAGCGTTGGCGTTCGTCGTCCACCGGAAGTCGGCGCCGGTGATGTTGCGGGAGTTAATGGAAGCCTCGAAACCGACGTTTTGTACTTCGCCGATGTTTTGCGTGACCGAACCGATGCCGTGTACCGAGGAGATCGAGCGGTTGAGCAGCAGGTCCGTGGTATTGGACTTGTAAAAGTTCAGGTCTCCGTATATGCGGTCTTCCCATAAGCCGTAATCCAGACCTATGTTGATGGATTCGGTGGTTTCCCATCCAAGGTCGTCGAGGCCAAGGCGGTTGGGAACGTAACCGGCTTGCGTCTGAGCGCCGGACACCCAGTTGTTCGTACCGAAGCGGGAGATCGTTTCGTAAGACCCTACGGCCTGGTTGCCGTTCTGGCCCCAGGAAAGACGAAGCTTCAGGTTATTAACGATACCGTCGGTGGGGAAGAAGCTTTCCCGGGAGATGTTCCACCCCAAAGCCACGGAGGGGAACAGGCCCCACTTGTCCGCCGCGCCAAAACCGGAGTATCCGTCGCGCCGTCCCGTCGCCGTCAGTAAGTAGCGACCGTCGTAGGTGTAGTTGAACCGGAGCATCTGGGAAATGATGTTCGACTTATTAAATCCATAACTCGGCTCGATTAGGTCCGCCTGGCCCGCCGCGTACTCTTCCAGAATGTCCGTAGGGAATCCGCGCGCCGCCAGGGAAGCTCCGCTGAATTCGTTGTCCTGGAAACTGTACAGGCCGGTCAGGAAGACGTTACTCTTCCCGATATCCCGCCGGTAGTTGATGATGTTTTCTATCGTACTGCTGAAAATCTTTCCCCGGAAGGTGTTCGACTGCCCCCTGTTCTCCAGCCCGATCGCCGTGTTACGACCGAAGTAAGTGGCGTTGTCACTGAATTTATAGCGCACCCCGGCGTTCAGTGTGTAATCCAGGCCCGGGATAAAGGGCAGATCTATGCGCACAAAGTTGTTAGACACCACTTGGTAGGACTTGTCAGAATTACTGGCCAGGGTTCCCTGAAGCGGATTCTGAACGTTGGGATTTTCTTTGTTGGGGTAAATCGCCAGGGAACCGTCCTCCTCAAAAGCTTCCGTCAGGGGGTTGATGAAGGTAATTCCGCTAAAGCTGGGCGACAGGCCGCTCTCGTCGTCGTAACTAAAGGTCGTCCGCGTACCGATTGTCAGCCAGTCGGCGATGTCCGTGTCCAGGTTGATCCGGTTGGTCACCCGGGTAAACTTGTCGTTGACCGCGAGGCCCTTTACGTCCAGGTAACTTGCGGCAATGTAGTACTTCGTGTTCTCCGACCCACCCGATATGGAAAGGTTGTGCTGCTGGCTCTCGCCGTTACGCAGCGCCAGGTCTTGCCAGTTAGACCAACTGCGGTTGTTGAAAATATCCTCCTCAGTCTGCGTCAGCGACGGCTCGTCGCGCGTCCGCTTGAATTCGTAAAACTCTTCTCCCGTCAGGATGTCCGGGAAATTAGTAATCCGCTGCGTGGTATAGAAGCCGTCGTATCCGATCGTCGGCTTGCCGAGCGCGCCCGCCTTGGTGGTGACGAGTATAACGCCGTTGGCCCCCCGTGAACCGTAGATGGCGGCCGAGGAGGCGTCTTTAAGTACCTCGATGGACTCGATGTCGTTCGGGTTTATATCGCTCAGGACGCCGCCGTACGGAAAGCCGTCCAGGACAATCAGCGGCCCGTTACCGGCCCGGATCGAATTACGCCCGCGCACGATGATCGAATTGCCGTTGGGAGAAGCGCCCGCGCTTCCCGTACTGACCTGAACGCCGGGAATTGACCCCTGTATGGCCTGGGCCACGCTCAGGTTAGGTACCATTTCCAGGCGGTCTTTCGGTACGGAGGTTACCGCTCCGGTGATATCGCTTTTCTTCTGGGTACCGTAACCGACCACTACGATTTCCGAAAGCGCCTCCACCGATTCCGCCAACTCAATGTCGATGATGGAGCGGCCGTTAATCGCCACTTCCTGCGTCCTAAAGCCGGTAAAGGAAAATAGTAAGGTTTTCGCCTCTTCGGGTACGGTCAGGCTGTAACGGCCATCTATATCGCTCACCGTTCCCGTACCAAGATTCTTCACCTGAACGGTCACGCCGGGCAGGCCGATCTCCGTACCTGCCTCTACGATACGACCGGAAATCACCTGGTCAACGATAGCTTCGGTACCCGGCGTTAGCCCCCCGCTTACCTCGGGTACCGGGATCGCCGCACGGGACAGAATATCGATCGACCGGGGTTTCGTCGCCGGTCGAACGATCACGAAATTTTGCTTCCCTCGCTGCTTGAACGTTAATCCCGTCCGGTCGAGCAGTAACCGCAGCGATTTCTTCGCTCCTTTACCACTTCGGTATGCCGTGCCTACCCGGTAGGCTTTGAGGTGATCGGTGTTGTACGTGAAAAACACCTGGTACTTCTCGCTGAGTTCTTCGAGCGCATCCGCCAGCAGGATCTTCTCGCTTGGCCGCTGCGTCTCCTGGTGAATCGCCGGGCTGGATTCTTCCAGATCAGCCGCCGCCAGTTGTTGCGCCGAAAGGGAGGCTCCGAACCAGCACATAAGTGATAATTTCAGAATAATCGTTAATTGTAATGATTTCATTGTTGCATGTATTAAGACTTCTTTGCATGTATTCGTTAACCCGTCATGGGCCCGTTTTCCGTGCTTTACCGCCGTAAGAGGCAGCGGGGCCAGCGCGGGGCCGGTTATCTTTAGTTCAGCCGGGCGTTCTTATGCGCCGGCCTTGGTTAGCAGTTCGTTTACTCCGCCTTGGTCACGACGAGTTCTTTTCCTTTCTTCAGAAAATTGACGTTCGGCATGATATCTTTTAAAACAGTCAGGAATTCGTCGAGGTCTGTGGCGGGCAGGGCTCCCGTGATTGATCCGCTCAACACGGAGGAATCACGCACAAGCGGCTGATAACCAAAGGTGCTTTTTACGTCCCGCAGTACTTCGCTGAGTTCAGCGTCTTTGTAGAGTAGGTAGCCGTCTTTCCAGGAGTGGTAGGTTTCCGGATCGGCGTCCGCGACCTTATTGAAGGTCACGTGCTTTCGGTTGATGCGGACAACCTCGCCGGGCACCATCGTGTAATCCGTTGAATCTCCGGTATTGACCAGGCGGATCTTACCCTCATCCAACACCACTTCAGTGGCATCCGTCCGGGAGTCTACGTTGAACTGGGTACCGAGCACCTCTACGTCCAGATCCCCGACGTGAACGACGAACTTTGCGCCGCTGACGAACTTGCGTTCCACAGAGAAATAGGCTTCTCCTTCCAGCCAGACCTCCCGCTTGTCCGCCGTCGCGCGCCAGTTTTCGCTCAGGCGTAACTGAGAATTTGCGTTGAGCCGGACGGCCGATCCGTCGGGCAGTTCAATGACGCGCTGCTCACCAAAACCCGTCTGGTACACCAGCGGCGGCGCTGTGGCGGAAGGAAATAAGTCAAGCGTCAGAAAGATCGCTGTGGCGGTACACATCAGCAGGATGGCCGCCGCAATGCCAAGCACCCGCTTGCGCCGTTTGATCTTTATTACCCGCGTTTTCCGGCGGGCGGCGCTTATCGTTTGCTGGTATTTGGCGTCTAGGGATTCGGGACCTATCCGGTGCTTTTCAAAATGAAGTGCTACGCCCAGCACCAACCGCCGCGCCTCGATAATCGTATCGGCGCAGTCAGGGTGACGCAGCGGGAGCTCCGACCACCGGTTGTCGGCGGCGGCCCCAAGGCACCACTGACGGAAATCAGGATCGGCGGCAAGCTCCTCGGCGGAATAGTTTTGGTAGTCGGAAATTTTCAAAATATGAATCAGTGAGGGAGCGTCTGGTAGAAGCGGAAGGCTACCGTTCGGGTTTTACACCACTGGCAGAATCACGCTGTTTCCATTATAAGGGAGCCAACCGCGGCGCATAACCTTCCGAGCCAAGTTTTTTTTAAACATTATTATTTAAGTACCCGATCGAAATGAGCACTAACATAAGAATCCACTCCACGTGGGGGATGGCTTGCCGCATTTTCTTTAGTGCGCGAAACGCAAAATTTCGGGCTACCTGAGTACTTACCGACATGATCGTCGCAATCTCATCGTATCCCAAACAGCGGTAATAGCGCAGGTAAATTACTTCCCGCATACGGGGCGGCAGGCGACTGACCGCGTCCGCAAGCCGTTGGGCCCGCTTCCGTTCGTCATCGTCATCTACCCACAGTTCTTCCGATGATTTTACCGGCTCTTTGCTTAGTTTCGAGTAATCTTCTCCACGCTTACGTCCCCGCGCTTCGCGTTTAAGCGTGGCAATGATGTTTCGCTTAAGGGATAGAAACAAATATGCTTCCATATTGTCGATGTCATGGTAGCGCCGGGGGTGTCGATACAACCATATGAATAACTCCTGAACCTGGTCTTCCACCAACGGCTGCCGGTCGGTCAGGGTGCTTCCGTAAAGGATCAGCGATCCGTAGTACTCGTAGAACAACTGCCCGAAGGCTGTTTTCACGGAATGTTCATTTTTCCGTGATGTTTTTTGTTCCCCAGATTCCGAAAAATTCTTCATCGCTCAAATGGTACGAGTAGACGTCAAGCTACCCAAATAGCTGAGTTTATGCCGGTGTGTTAAACGTAAGGATAGCTACATCCCGGTTTTTAAAGTGAAGCAGAGTTGCTAACTAATCGGTGCCAAAACGCCAAAATATGCTCAGGTGCCCCAGCTGCTCAGGTTGTAAGATAGTCAAGAATGGCAGAATCTACTGCGTAAGGCCTAATCATAAATGCAAAGACTGAAACCGACAATTCCTGACCATCAGGAAGTAGGATCTTTAGAAAATGAAATAGATTTCGTAAATCTGATTCACCCCGCTTCCGCGATGAAGCAGTAGTACTTACTGAAAATCCTTACGGCGGTACTTATTTTCCTTACTCTATCCCCAGGTGCAAAATACGCCCGCCACTCTGATTTACGGGGCTGGTGGATTTTCCGATGACGACCCCTTTCTCAGGGGCGAAGTACTCCTGCACCAGTTCCCCGAATACATTGCGCAGAGACGCTACAAGCTGCTCTTTTTCAACCCGCTCCAGCAGGTCTACGTGAACCTGCAGCAAACCACCTGTCTGGGTAAACAGCCAGTAGCTTTTCTTACAGAGGATGGTTGACTCTTTCGGGTGTACTTCTTCGTCTTCCGTCATTTTGAGATAGCTCAGGACGTTGTGAACGCCGACCAATCCGCTGCGGATCATCTTCTTCTGGTATACGCCCGGGTTGCCGACTTCGAGGGTAATGGCGGGGATGTCGAGCGCGTCAGCAGTTCCCCGGAAGGTGCCGTCGTTGGGCGGGTTGTGAACGATGAGCTGTGGATGCTGTAGCAGCGCCAGTTTCCGGGTGATCTCCATGCTCATATCGGCGCGGACGTAGTAACTGTTGATTCGTCCCCGGCTGGCGGTGTGCAGGTCGAGCAGGTAATCGATGTGCTTCAGGAAGCGGTCCACCAGCCGGTAGGCGTAGACCTGGCTGGCGTTGCCGTTTTCCTTACCGGGCATGAGGTGATTAAGGTCCGCGCCATCCAGGTACATCCGCTGCCGGCGGTGAAAACCGGGAACGTTGACGATGGGGATGGCAACCACGGCACCGCTCAGGGTTTCCACTTCCAGATCGGCAAAAAGACGCTGAATGACGGAGATTCCGTTAAGCTCATCGCCGTGGATGGCCGCGGTTATACCGAGTGTTGGTCCGGGCTTGGTTCCCCGGGCGACCAGGAGCGGTACTACGATGGGTACGCCCATACCGTCACTTGCAATGCGTAGCCAGTAATGGCTGATTGTTCCCGGCTTTGTTTCGTTCAACTTGAAGGAAAGGACGACCGGCAGCGGGCCGTTAGCGGGATTCAAGGTAGCGGTAGATTTCATTGATGGTATTTTGTAATACGGGTTGCCCGGTCTGAGCTTCCACTTGAGGGAAGCCACCGATGCTGTTGGTGTTGAGTTCGGAGAGCACGCGTTTACCGTCATCGTCCGTGAGGGTGTCAGCGCCGAAGATAACAACGCCTTTTTCGAGGAGAACTGGAGCTATGGCAGCGATCATGACTTCTTCCTCGGGGGTTACCTTCGCGAGAATGGAATTCCCCCCCCGGGAGACATTACAGAGCCACTGGCCGGGGGCGGGAACCCTTAGACTGGCCCCGAGAATTTTACCATTGACGACCAGTATTCGTTTATCGCCTTCGCTTACCCGCTTGAGGTATTTCATGGCGAGGTAGTTTCCGGCCTTGATGTCTGCACTGGCAGTATCCAGCCACTGGCTAAGGGGCTGCTCTACCCCATCGGTTTCGGCTACGCCGTTCATGATTTTTACCAGTCCGCGCCCGCCGTATTCCTCCAATGGTTTCAGGACAATAGCCTGCCGGCCGGCCAAACGCTGCACCTCCAACGTACTTTGCACCCTGCGCACCGCCGCCGTAAAATTTGGAAAATTACAGAGGAAAGCTTTATTTCCAGTTTCCAGAATACCTGCGGGGTCATTGATTATTGTGGGCGCGATCGCAGGTGCAAAGGAAGTTAATCGAGCAAAGAACGTCCGGTCGGCCGGAGGCGGTAGCCTGAGCCATACGACGTCTGCCTCGGTGAACATCATACTGTCCGCCGAGTCGGCAAACTGCTGCCCGGATGGATCGAAGTTGAACTGGCTGGTCACCGTCAGACCGAAAATAGCCGACGCCGGTTCACCGGAAAAAAAAGCGGTGTTCCGCCCATCGCTGCGGCTGGCGACAAAGGCGAATGCCGTTCGCGGGTCGGTGGCCAGAGTTCCGACGAGGGCGTAGAGCGAATTCTGGCTGCTGTGGCCGCCGTGGTCCGTAAGGATCAGAAATTTAAGCTTTCTCATGACATCATTTCTTCGATCAGCGCCGCGTCATCGTTGAGGCTACGGAACAGGCGCATGCTGAACTTTCCTTTCTTGGTAAAGAGCTGTTTGGCCATTTTGTCAATAGCGATGGTGGAAAGAACCGTTTGGATGAAGGCTTCGATGAGGTCATCGAGGCCAACGCCCATGCGGTTGAAATCGCGGCGATCCATCAACAGGAGACGGTTGACATCACTGGACCACTGGTTGTCGCCAAGTTTTTCGGAGAGGTTGGTACCGAGCATGGCCCAGGAGTCTTCGTTCCCGTTCAGGGTATCGGTCAGCGGTGCGCGGGCGCGGCGGCTGTAACAGGCCAGTGGGCGAAGGCCCTGCGGCGTACTGCTGACCATCAGGCGAATATCACAGACGTGGGTTTTTCCTTGCTTGTCGGGGATGGTGCCGACGTGGTAGTACCGGCCGGAATTGGTGGTAGAGCTCCATTGGTAGTTACCGATCAGGCTCTGTACGATGTAGCGGTCGTAATGGCCTTCGCGGGTCATAAATTCTTCCAGTTCCCGTTCGTTGGTGATGGTAAAAACCCCCTGGCCAGCGTTGCTGTAAGGGATTTTCACGACGGCCTGGCCCCCCCAACGATTGACCCAGAGGGGAATTTCGTTTTTGGCTACATCGCGGATGGTTTCCGGGGCGTTAACTTTCAGGCCGGTACCGTAGAGTTCCCCGTTGAGGAAGTCGTATGCTTTTGCCGCGACCATTTTATTGCGGCCACCGGCCAGACAGGCGACAATGGGGTTGAGAATTTTAGTCTTGCAATTCAGCGGCAGGCGCGACCAGGGTTGTTGGGTGACATACCGAAAAGCCGCCCGAAGGGGTGCCCACTCGCCATCGACCAGGGCGTGCAGCTGGTCGTTCTCAATTTTGAGGAGACGCTCATCGGCGCCATTGTAATCGGTGACGAGCAATACGTCCTCCTGGAACACGTCGGCAATTACAGCGGCGTAGCCGGAGGTTTCCATGGGGTTTTTGTCGTAAATGACGGCCAGTCTGCCTTTTACTTTTGGCCCCCCCGTTTTCCGGTTGACAAAGGGGACGAAGGTTCGTTCCACCAGCCGGCGGTAACCGCCGTCTTCTTCGTGGTCGTCAAGAAGGGGCATAGACTTTTGTCCGCTGGGGCAGGAGTTGTTCTCGATGACGACCATGCGGCGGTTTCCCTCGGCGGTGGTAGCGTGGATAAGGTCTGCGCCACCCCATAGAAAATGCCTGCACTCATAGCCGAGAACTTCCCGAAGTTTATCGGGGTCCGTCTTCGGGTTGAGGTGGCAATAGCGGCTGATGATCCGCTCGGTAGAGAGGTTGAGAAAGAAGCTGACCAGCGGGTGTATGGTTGCGTTGAGTGCCTTGGGGTACCAGTGCGCTTCGGCTTGAAAACTGTCGGGTGAGACCACCCGCAGGGTGTTGGTTTGGGTCACTGTTTAGATTTAATTAATCCCGACAAAGCTACGTCCAACGGAGGTTACGGTGCGCTTTTATTTTCCTGGTTTGAGTTTTGTGATCGGCAATAACGTTGTCGGCTATTTTCGTGCGAGAGATGACTTATCTGACTAATTGTCAGTGAGTGATTTGCTCCTTTATTTTCGATTGAAAACGGAATTGTAAACTCAACTATGTAAGTACGTTTTATTTCAATACCCTTACTTGTCTGGGAGGAAGTCCAGTGGTTAAAAATTAGTTCCAAGAGCGGTGGAGCGGTCGGTTTCAACTGCGTAAATTGCCCGTAGGCAAAACTTGTTTTGTGCCTTTCGCTGCCGGTTGCGCCAGGTGTAAAAGCAGCTTTCCGATACGCCGCGCACCCCGCCAAAGACCCGAACGGTCTGGGCGCCGGCGCGCTGGGCATCCGGTAGCAGGTCCTGTTCGGCGTGGCTCAATCCCTTGTATCATCCATGGCGCAAAGGGGGAGCGGCGAAAGCAGAGTGGAAATGTGGTTTGGGACGTTTACGGATCACGGTCATTCTTCCCCGCTCCACGGAAAGGTACCACAGTCTACGTTCAGTACTTCAAGGATGCGAAGATCGGTGACGGCGGGGCAAGACCCGGTGGGGACTTCCGAGGTAAGTTGTAGCGTGACCGTTCCCGAAAAGTTCTCTTCGGGCGTATAGGTGACCGAAGCGGGATCATCGGTAAGGACGGTGCTACTCAGGGTTCCGCCGCCGGAAACGATGCTCCAGGAGGCTTCGGTAGCACTACCACCCACCGTTGCTCCCGTTAGCGTTACCACGAAAGGGTTGGTCGTTTGGCAGACCGTTTGTGGCTCCCCGGCCTCGACGGTAGCCGCCTCCTCAACGGTGATGGTGCGGGTATCCGTTACGGCGGGGCAAGCGCCGTCTGGGTCATTCGTCGTCAGTTCCAGGGTCACCGTACCGGCAAAGCCCGCCGCCGGGGTGTAGGTCTCCGTCGCCGGCGTCGCCGTCTGGGCCGTACTGCTCAGCATACCGCCGCCGGAGACGATGCTCCAGGCCGCCGTAGTGCCGCCGCCACCAAAGGTAGCTCCGGCCAGGGTAATAGCGTCTGGCGTATCCGATTGGCAGACCACGTCCGGGCCGCCCGCTTCCACGGTAGCCGCCTCCTCAACGGTGATGGTGCGGGTATCCGTTACGGCCGGGCAGGGGCCGGCGGGGTCGTCCGTCGTCAGTTGCAGGGTCACCGTGCCGGTGAAGCCCATCGCCGGGGTGTAGGTCACCGCCTCCGGCGTCTCTGTCTGGGCCGTACCGCTCAGCATACCGCCGCCGGAAACGATGCTCCAGGCCGCCGTACGGCCACCGCCACCAACGGTGGCTCCGGTCAGGGTAATGGGCTGCGGCGTATCCGATTGGCAGACCATATCCGGGCCGGCCGCTTCCACGGTCGCCGCCTCCTCAACGGTGATCGTGCGCGTGTCCGTTACGGCGGGGCAAGTGTTGTCGGCATTGTCCGTCGTCAGTAGCAGGGTCACCGTACCGGTGAAGCCCATCGCCGGGGTGTAGGTCACCGTCGCCGGCGTCGCCGTCTGGGCCGTACTGCTCAACGTACCGCCGCCGGAGACAATGCTCCAGGCCGCCGTAGCGGCACCACCACCAACGGTGGCTCCGGTCAGGGTAATGGGCTGCGGCGTATCCGATTGGCAGACCACGTCCGGGCCGCCCGCTTCCACGGTGGCCAGTGGGTCGATGATCACCTCGATCTCCCGGGCCGGCTGGCAGTCTCCTCCCCGGTCGGGATTTAAGATGGCGTACACGTAATACGTGCCCGGGCCGGGGAAATCCGCTGCATTATAGGCATAGGTTGCCGTATAGGGTTCCGCGGCCCCCGTGGGGGTGACGGTAGCGATGGTGGTACCGTTGTTGTAGATGTTGTTGGCTTCCGCCATGGTAGGTATGGTATCCGCCACCTGGTCAGTAGCAAACCGGACGAAGCGGATACCGTTGGCATCGTTAATGTCCGTCGTCACCGCGATGTCGTCTCCCGTTTGATTTTCGCAGAACCGCTGATCGTCTGTCTCGGTTATTAATTGCGGGCAGGACTGAAACGCGACACCGATGAGGTAACGATCACCGTTGAAAGCGTTAAACATGCTAGTACCACCGCCATTCGGCATGTAATTTAAACTGGCTGACCATATGACATCATTTCCGTTCAGCGGCGTAGCTGGATTGTCGTTAATGTCTCTTATATCACCACCATCTCCGCGCAAAAAGACGCGGAAGGTGACGGAGGTGATTCCCATCCCGTTGACAACCACAGAACCCGTAGCGGAGCCTCTTTCTACCCCGCGAATAACAGTGGGCGTGGTGGGGGCACCGACATTTTGCCGATTATTTACGATAGATGTAGGGGTAACACCAAAGGCTGCGTTACCGGACAGGCGAGTCAAAGAAAGGTTGGGGGTGACCAGATCAAATTCGCTCGCAAAGCCAATTGTGTAGCTTCTCTGGGTGGCGCCTCCTAGATTTGTGGTGTACTCATAGGTTCCGCCCAGGCCCACGATGTGCAGAACGGGATTATTGACAGGTCGGCTAAAATTTAGCGTAAGGTCAGAATATGGGACGCGTGAATTCAACGGGAAAAGATTGTTCCCATCATCGTCAATCAGAGCATCCGCAGTTGAAAACAGGTTGAAGGCGTAATTATTGGTGACGCTCACACCCGTACCGGGCGGACACGTGGCACAGTCGGTAAAATTATTTGCCGCGGGTCCGCTGATATCGTTCATTGGAACAAACACGGAAGCAGGAGTTGCTAGATTGTCATTGGTGTTACCATTGCCTGAAGATTGACCGGAAGTTCCGAAGGTGCTGCCCGGTACGGTGGGGTTTCCCTCTACCGAGTTGAATTGCTGCATCGACCAGCTGGCCGTAACGGTCACCGGCGGGCTGGACATCGTAGTAGCGTTCACGAAAGTCAAAGCGTTTTGATCAGTCGTCGTCGGGCCGTTGGGGGGGGCCGGGTAGCTGTTCTGGAAGAACTCGTTGGTAACTTGCGCGGTAAGCTGGATTCCAAAAACTGGTAGCAGAAACGCGAAAAGTACTAGTAAATGGCGATGGCGGTAAGACTGAAAGTGCAAGAAGTATTGGTTGTTCATGAGATATTAATTATTGATCATTGTACGTAAAGGTAGAAAGTAAATCCGTCTTCTAAAATAGATGTTGAAACCAGAAGTTGAACTACGACAATTATCATCGCAATTTAAGGTGCAGGTAAAAAGCATAACCGAATTGAGTAAGGAACGCTTCGTATTCAAGCATTTTGTTTGATAATCAAATGGGTCAGTAAATGTGAGCTTGTTCGTCGAACTAAGATGAGTAGATTCGTGGTACATATTAACAGGAATTGTTGGTAAATCGTATTGACTGATCTGTGCACTAACTTGATGTTCGACTGACGAACCGGCTTCGAACAGACTGCCACCGTAAAACTTAGAACCGAATTAATCTCGTTATTAACAAGCACAATATCATCTTTAAGTTACTGTAACTTACGATTTTTGCTAAAAATTCAAATAAAGAAAAATATAGATGAGTAAATAGTGACTATTTCATCTCTGCATTGGCAGTAGCGGCGACGCACATCGTGAACGTCGGCACCAAAGCCACGTAAGCGTGGATATTGAGCGGAATAAAGCGAAGACTTGCAGACTCCGCTGTCGAAGATAATCTGAGCGCACACAAATTAGCGGCACTGTACGAGAAATTACCGCCTGAGCAAGCTCGGGAAATGTTCCGACGAATTAAAGTTGTCAGGACCCCAAAGCATGGTTCATGGCTTAACATTGCTGAGAGTGAGTTGATCGTTTTGACCCGATGCGGGATCAAGAAGCGCACCCCGACCAAAGAACTACTTATAAAGCAGGTGGATGCCTGGCAAACAAAGCGCAATGAGCAAGCAACTCAAGTAGACTGGCAGTTCACCACCGAGGATGCTCGGATCAAACTGAAACGATTATACCCAGAACATAAGTGACAAAATCAAACTCTACAGACCGCTGGGGGGAACTACAAAATTTTGATGCGTGTGCCAATGAAAATGCGGTGCTCTGCATCCACCCTTGCTCCTTTACCGTATACTTGCACCCGCGCTCGCGCCGCAAAATCCGAAATACGCCGCGGGATGTCGAAAGCTTCCGCTATCGCCGCGTCGACGGTGATGTTGCCGCCCCGGGAGTTTACACTTTTTTGGGGCAGGGTCAGGTCGTTGTACAGCCGGATTACTTCGTTGTCCACGCAAGAGATGGTGGAAAACACTATTCAAGCGTAGTGCACTCCCCAATCCGTTCTTTGATGGCCCGAAAGTGCGATTTCAGGCCCTCGTAGTCCCCGGTACCGATCAGCTTTTTATCGAGTAGGGAGCTGCCCATCCCGACACCGGTAGCTCCGGCGGCGAAAAAAAGACCGATGTTGTCCAACGATACCCCGCCGGTAGGTATCAGCTTTATTTGGGGCAGTGGCCCGCTTAGATCCTGGAGGTATTTCACCCCTAACTTACTTGCCGGAAACACCTTTACCGCTGATGCGCCCAGGCTCCACGCCCGGTATATTTCCGTCGGCGTATAGGCTCCCGGAAAAATTGGGATGTCCCGGTTTACACAGGTTGTGATAACCTTTTCGTCAAGTATCGGGGTTACGATAAAACCGGCCCCCGCAGCAAGCGCAACGTCGAGTTCCTTCGGTGTACATACCGTGCCGGCACCTACGTTCATGTCTGGAAACAGCTCGTGAAGCTCGGCTATGATCTCCGCTACGCCCGGCGTATTCATCGTCACTTCCAGGGTGCCGAACCCGGCAGCCTGCAGCGCTTCGGCAACCTTGATGCAGGTAGCCGGCGACTGCCCGCGAAGGATGGCAACGACGGGCGCGGCGTGGAAGGTAGTCCAGGAAAAAGAGGAACGACTCATTGATGGTAAAATTTTGATTGGTCCGGCAACCGGGCCGCCAGTAGTATTTTCCGCTGCCCGGTCAGCAAGGCTTTACCGTGCACTTCATCGTCGTATACCGTCAGGCGCTGACCGTAACCGAGGGTTTCAAGTGCGCAACGGTACAGGCCCAAAAGCAACCCTGATCCGGCCAGGTAAATTTCTTGCGCTTTTTCCCGCGGCAGGTGGGCCAGTTCATCGCCGATGAGCAGGCCACTCAGTCGGTAGTAGTTATCGGTCAGGTCCGTATGTCTCAGTACCTGCCCCGCCCGGATGGCAAACAAGTGGGGAGAAAAACCATCCGCGGCACCCGCCCGCACTCCTTTCTCGAAGCAGGTTTTCGTCCGGGCGTTCCACTCCCCCGCCGCCACGGAGTTAGCAAGGATGCCGTGGCGGGAGATGATCTCGAACAACTCCCCGGTCATGAAACTGGTGCAATCCGTAAACCTGCCGCTTTCGTAGGGGAGGTGCTTGCTGTGGGTTCCGGGCAGTAAAAGGATACCGTCTTTGTTATCCGGCATGATGCTCAGTAGTCCCAGGGCCTGGGTTTCCTCGCCGCGCATCATTCCCGTGGCACTTTTAATCCCCGAAACGAGGCGCACCGGTTGTCCTGGCCAGGGCATCAGGTCTTCGTAGACGAAACCGGTGGCTTTCGGACCAATGGGTAAGGTGCCGTAGGGCAAGTCCTGCATGCCGATATTAGCGGAGGCCATCCCGCTGATCATGATCGGCACTCCGCGGTAGACGGACGGCAGTGCCGCCAGCTGCTCCCGCAAATAAGCGGCAAAGAAAGCGAGCCGATCCGTTTCTCCTTGCCGCCCGAATAATTCGTTGTGCCTACGGACGCCGCCTTGCGTGATGTGCTCGGCGAGCACCGTCAGGCTATCCGTGGCCACTACCCGAAGGCGAAAGTTGGATGTTCCCCAGTCGCAACTGATGAAGTGAGATGGTTCGTCCATAAGATCAGCTTATTTGCTGTTTGTCTAACTTGTGGATAAGATAGTGATCCGGAGCCATTTCAGTGCAATCTTCGCCGGCGACCCTACCGGGAACCGGAGGAAGGGGTAAACGGCAACCCACTACCCATAAGCGGTAGCTTTAAATTAATCAGTACTATTCATATACCCGGTCGGGCACCCCCTTACGTCCTTTCGTCACGCTACCTTTAGGGGCGGTAATTGCGCCAGCTTTACCGCTTTCAACTGCTGCCGCTTGGGACGAAAAAACTAAAACTACCGCCAGCTTTCGGGAAGGTTCTCCTAAAATTTACGACCTTCCGCCGCAGTTGTACCCTGCTGCAATAGCGCAAATGCCATAACTATGCACGGCTACAACTTCACATCACTAATTTCAGCATCAAAAAAATACCCATTATGCCACGTATTGTCACCTTTGGAGAAATAATGCTTCGCCTCAGCCCGCCCGGATGGAAGCGCTTCAGTCAGGCCAGCTCCTTCGAGGTAATTTACGGCGGCGGCGAGAGTAACGTCGCCGTGACCCTTGCCAATTACGGAATGGAAAGCCGCTTCGTAACCCGCCTGCCCGAAAACGACCTTGGTGACTGCGCGCTGAATTCCCTGCGCGCCCGTGGCGTCGACGTCAGTCAGGTCAAGCGCGGTGGCGACCGGCTCGGCATCTATTTCCTGGAGACCGGCGCGATGCAGCGCGGCTCCAAGGTGGTTTACGACCGCGACCACTCCGGCATGGCCACCATCGTCCCCGGTGAGATCGACTGGGACGCAGTGTTCACCGATGTCGACTGGTTCCACTGGACGGGCATCACGCCCGCCCTGAGTCAGTCCGCCGCCGACGCCTGTCTGGAGGCCTGCAAAGTAGCCTCCGCCAAGGGCGTGACCATCTCCACCGACCTGAATTACCGCAAGAAACTGTGGAACTACGGCAAATCGCCCCAGGAGGTCATGCCCGCCCTGGTGGAGCTCTGCGACGTGATCCTCGGCAATGAGGAAGACGCCGAAAAGCACTTCGACATTCATCCCGAATCCGTGGACGTCACGAAAGGGGATACGATGGACCCCGAGGCTTACTTACCCGTTTGCAAAGCGTTGATGAAGCGCTTTCCGAAAGCTAAAAAGGTGATCACTACGCTGCGCGGATCGATCTCGGCCAGCCACAACACCTGGTCTGGCGTGATGTGGGACGGTGAGCAGATGTACACGGCTCCCACCTACCAGCTCAGCCACATCGTCGACCGGGTCGGCGGTGGAGACAGCTTCATGGGTGGCCTGATCTACAGCCTGCAAACCTGGCCTGACGATGATGCAAAAGCACTGCGCTTTGCGGTAGCGGCGTCAGCCCTGAAACACTCGATCTTCGGCGATGCCAACCTGGCAACGCCGGAGGAAGTGATGAGCCTGATGGAGGGAGACGGATCGGGACGCGTCAGCCGGTAGGCCCGGCAAACCTTTCCCCCGGCCCTTTCTCTTTGGAGGGGACGGGGGAGTGTATTACACCATTACGAAGACCTAAGTATAAAATCCATCAAATGGACAGATTAACCGTACACCAAACCGTCATCGACCAGGCGATCGTTCCGCTGGCTTACCTTGCCGAGGCCGACGTGGCCAAAAACATCGTCGACGCGCTCTACGCCGGCGGCCTGCGAAGCTTTGAATACACCAACCGGGGCGTTGGCGCACACAAGGTTTTCGATGTGCTGGCCGAGCACTGCCGGGCCAACTATCCCGACCTGGCGCTGGGCGTCGGTTCGGTGGTGGATACCGGCACGGCAGCGCTTTACATCGCCCTGGGGGCGGACTTCATCGTCAGTCCGATGCTGGTGGAAGCCCTGGCTACGCTCTGCAACCGCCGCAAGGTGGGTTGGATGCCGGGCTGTTTCACGCCGGCCGAGATCGGCCGGGCCGAGGAGCTCGGGGCCGAGATCGTCAAATTATTTCCAGGTAACGCCGTTGCGCCGGGGTTCATCAAGTCCGTCCTCGCGCCCTCGCCACGTACGCGCATCATGGTGACGGGCGGCGTCAAACCGGAGGCGGCTAACCTCGCGCGTTGGTTCGGCGAAGGTGCCGTTGCCGTTGGCATGGGGTCGGCCTTATTTCCGCGCCAACTGCTCGCCGAGCGCGATTACGCGGGCATTCAACAACTGGCCGCCGGCGCCCTGCGGCTGGTGGAGGAAGCACGCGGAGCTTCCGTTTAATCATTACGCAACCTACTTAAGTTCAAGAGATCATGCAATTAGAAGGATTAGACCTGACCATCTTCGGTGTTTACATCGTTGCGGTAATCATTTTCGGCATCTGGATATCGAACCGGGAGAAATCGGCTACGGCCAGCGATTATTTTCTCGCCAGCCGGAGCCTCCCCTGGTGGGCCGTCGGGGGGTCCCTCATTGCATCCAACATCTCTGCAGAGCAGGTTATCGGTATGAACGGCTCCGGTTTCGAGCTGGGGCTGGCCATTGCCACCTACGAACTGATGGCGGCCATCACCCTCATCATCGTCGCTAAATTCCTCTTGCCGGTCTTCCTGAAAAAAGAGATCTACACCATGCCGCAGTTCCTCGAGGAACGCTTTGACGGTACGGTACGGACCATCATGTCCGTCTTCTGGATCGTACTTTTCGTTTTCATCAACATCTCTTCGGTGCTCTATCTCGGGGCCCTGGCCATCGAGCAACTCATCGATACCACCTGGCTGATCAGCCTCTTCGGCGGTGATTCGGCGAGTTATACCGCCGGTGAACTGGAAACGGTCGGTATTGCGGCCGGCATCGTCTTTCTGGTTCTCTATTCGGCATGCTTCTCCATCTTCGGAGGGCTCAAGGCGGTGGTCTGGACGGACGTCATCCAGGTAATCGTCCTGCTGATTGGCGGAACGGCGGCGGCCTACGGCATCCTGACCTACGTCGGCGACGGCAGCCTATTCGGCGGCATCAGCCGGCTCATGGAGGTGGTGCCCGGCCACTTTGAAATGCTCTTCGAGCCGGACGACACCTATGTCGACACGGTCAGTGGCGAAACCAAATCCAGCTTTAAACTCCTGCCTGGTTTCGCCCTGCTTTTCGGCGGTATGCTGATCGTGAATACCAATTACTGGGGCAACAACCAGTACATCATCCAGCGGGCCCTGGCCGCCAAGAGTTTGCCCGAAGCGCAAAAGGGCGTTGCCTTCGCCGCGCTGATGAAACTCTTCATTCCGTTTTTCGCCGTCCTGCCCGGCATCGCCGCTTTTTACCTGATGCAGAAGGGGGAACCGGTCGACATCGCGAAGGCCGATCAGGCTTTCCCCTGGGTACTGGCCAACCACGTGGGGCCGGGCCTGCGCGGACTGACTTTCGCGGCCCTCGTTGCCGCCATCGGATCGTCCATCAGTTCGATGGTGAACTCGGCTTCGACGATCTTCACCATCGACATCTACAACAAATTCATCAACGCCGGCGCTTCCGAACAGCAGCAGGTGCGGGTGGGGCAGATGGCCGCCGCCGTCGCCCTCGTCATCGGGGCGTTCATCGCTCCCCTGCTGGCCAACGCCGGTCAGGTCTTTCAGATCATTCAGGAGTATACAGGCTTCATCAGCCCGGGCGTGCTGACCGTCTTTATCTTCGGTATGTTCTACCGGCGGAGTACGGCCAAAGCGGCACTCGTCGTGGTACTGCTTTCCGTGCCGCTGTCGATGTTTTTCAGGTTCCTGATTCCCGACCTGCCGTTCCTGGACCGCATGACGCTCATTTTCCTGGTCTCTTCCGCGCTGATGATCCTCGTATCGGCCGTCACCAGCAAACGACCTGCCGGTAGGGCACCGAACGGAACACTGGACGATGTCACAGCCCTCTCCCCCTCTTCCGAAGTCCTCGTCAGCGATATGCGCCTGCGCAACGGCATCGCCCTGACGGTCATCGCTATTGGCGTGGTTACGGCCATTCGCCTGCTGATCCAACCGGTGCCGGGCGTACCGCTCTGGGCAGTCTTCTTGTTCGGCGTCCTTTCGGCGATCGTCCTGGCGCTCATCTATACCGACAAGCAGGAGGACGACCACAAAGCCATCGACCTGGAGCCGGCGCTCTTCCGCACCCGCATGGGCTTCAACGTTGCGGCCGTGGCGGTATTGCTGGTATTGACCGTGATCTATACGTTCCTTGCGTAAACTGTAACGCGTTTTGTGTGGGGTTTTTCCGCGCAGTATCTTTTGGGCGCGGTCGCGGGTGCAGTGAAAGGTTCATTAAAAGCAGTGGATAATCACTGGTGCTCCGTCGATTCAGAGGCGCTCCATTGCTGCCTCGAGAACAAATAACCCAAAAAGTACCACCCAGCATTTTCACAATTGGAGAAGCTGGCCGTGGCCGCTAACTTGTTGGTCAACGCTAAAAGGCCGTAAGCATGCACATGAAGTCTATTATTTTATCAATCACCGTACTCTTTCTTTTCGCCTCCTGCGCCACCGTTCCCCGAGCGACCCGCACAACTGAAGATTTCAACTTCGGCTGGCAGTTCAGACTCGGGGAGCCCGAAAACGGGCGGGTTGCCTGGCAGGAGGTACGACTGCCGCACGATTGGAGTATTCTGGCCGGTTACCAGCAAGAAGAAACAGCTGCCAGCACCGGCTTCGTCCCCGGCGGCATCGGGTATTATCGTAAAGACTTTACCCTGCCCGAAGCGGATCGCGCAAAGGTCGTGCGCATAGAGTTCGACGGCGTGTTTTGCAACTCCGAGGTCTGGATCAACGATGAGTTGCTCGGCTTTCGACCTAACGGGTACAGCAGTTTCGGCTATGACCTGACAAAACACCTTAATTACGGCACTACGCCCAACCGGATCCTGGTCAAGGTAGACCACAGTGCCTACGCCGATACCCGCTGGTACACGGGCTCCGGAATTTACCGCAACGTCCGCCTTGTTACCAAAGCCGCTACTCACATTCCGCAGTGGGGCGTTCGGGTAACCACGCCGGAGGTGAGCGCAAGCGAAGCCACCGTCGTGGTACGTACCGAGGTGGTTGATGCGTCAGCCGGCACGGAGGTTCGGGTGACCCTCTTCAGCCCCGAAGGCGAGCAGGTTGCTTCAGAAACCGTCCCTGCACCCGCGGCCGCGCCCACTACCCTGCGCTTTACGCTGCCCGACCCCCGCCGCTGGGATACCCGTAGCCCTGACCTCTACACGGCGCGGACGACCGTATTGCAAGACGGAAAAGCCACCGATGAGGTGAAGACCACCTTTGGGATCCGCAGCATTGCTTTCGACGCCGACCGTGGCTTTTTGCTTAATGACCGGCCGGTAAAACTGAAGGGCGTCAACCTGCACCACGACGCCGGGGCCCTGGGTGCCGCCACCACGAAATCCGTCTGGGAATACAGGGTGGGCAAACTGAAATCCATCGGCGTTAACGCCATCCGGATGTCACACAACCCCCACTCCACCGAACTCATGGAAGTCTGCGATGAAATGGGCATGCTGGTGATGGACGAGTTCTTCGACGAGTGGCACCGCCCCAAAGACAAGAGCCTCGTGTACCTGGGCGACAACCTGGCGAAGGGTGACATTGCCGCCGGCTACAGTGCGTATTTTATGGAGTGGGCCGAACGCGATCTAAAAGACCTGATCCGCCGGGATTTTAACCATCCGTCCGTCATCATGTGGAGCATCGGCAACGAAATCGAATGGACCTTCCCGGAGTACTCCGTCGCCTACAACGAAGTGAACCCCGGCATCGCCGGCTACGGAGAAACGCCGACTTTCGATCCGGAAGCGATCCGGCCGGTAACCGACCGATTGCTCGGGCCAAACGACTCGCTGGCCATCGTTGCCAAGATGCTGAGCGACTGGGTGAAGGAGGAAGACACGACCCGGCCGACGGTCTGCGGCAGTGTTCGCCCATCCATCTCCATGGTATCCGGATACGGAACGGCCGTGGACATCCTTGGGCTCAACTACCGCCAGCAGTCTTACGACGCCGCCCACGCCGCCTACCCGGAGCTGAACCTCCTAGGCTCGGAAAACTGGGGTGCCTACAGCGAATGGAAAGCGGTAAAAGACCGGGACTTCGTCGCCGGTATATTTGTCTGGACCGGCTTCGCCTACATGGGCGAGGGAGGGCCATGGCCGCGCAAAGGCCTCAATATCTCCTTCTTCGATTACGCCGGATTCAAAACACCCCGGGGCCATTTCTTCGAGTGTCTCTGGACGGAAGCGCCTAAAACCTACCTGGTCACCACCCCCGCGGCAGATTCCGAATTCGCCTATGACGATGAAACCGGCTGGTCGTTCGAAATGCAGAAAACCCCGCCGCCGGTCTGGAGCGAACTCCGCCGCTGGGAATGGTATAAAGTGAACGAGCACTGGAACTATACGGCCGGGGAACCCATCGTAGTACAAGCCTACACCAACTGCGAAGAGGCGGAGCTATTTCTCAACGGCAGCAGCCTCGGGCGGCTCACGCGGGCGGATTTTGCCGATGACAACATTCTGAAGTGGCTGGTCCCTTACGCCGAAGGAAAATTGGTAGTCAAAGGATTCCGGAACGGGGAAGAGGTATCCGTCACCCCTCTGAACACCACGGGTAAACCAGCCAGCGTGATCCTTTCCAGTGATAAGACGTCACTGAAAGCGGACCGTTATGACCTGGCCCACGTATCCGTCGAGGTCCGGGATGCGAACGGAAACGTGTTGCGGGATCTGGCCGAAAAAATAACTTTTGACGTTACCGGGGCGGGTACGTTATTAGCGGTTGATAACGGCTGGGAAAGAAACGTAGCGAATCATTACCAGCGTAGCGTTGATACGCACAACGGACGGGCTCTGGCGGTAATCCGGGCCGGCGCGACGACCGGAGAGGTGCGGATTACAGCGAGGGTCGACGGGCTGGATAGTGAAGCGCTGCTGATCGGGGTGCGTTAGTGGTAGACATAGCTCGCAATTGGCATAATTCGCGGCATTTCTTTTCAGTTGGCCGCGTTGCACAACTCCTCCCTCAGGAACGCCGTGAAAACAACCCGCCTCATTCACCCAGCAGGAAAAGGAGCGAGTCCTCCAGGTGCTCCTCCCAGTACGTCCAGGCGTGTCCTCCCGGGAACTCTTCGTAGCGATGCACAATTCCGGCCTCCGTCAGTTGCCGGTGAAGCAGCCGGTTGCCCTCGATCAGTTCATCGTCGGTCCCGCAGTCGAAGCGCAGGCGGGGAAGCCGGTCTCCGGTTTTGCAGATCAGATCAAATACGTCTTCCTCTTCGGGGTTTGTCTGGCGGTAGGCGCCGAGGTCTTCTGCCACGAACAGTTTCATTTCCGATAGTCGAGTAATCGAGCTGTGGGCAGCGATACCCAGGAAGCTTTCCGGAAAGCGCGCCCCGAGGCGCAAAGCCCCGAAGCCTCCCATCGACAGGCCCGCAATGTAGGTCTTCGTCGACGACTTTGCCTGGGGGATATTCAGCCGTACGGCATCGACGACGTCATCGACGATCCACCGGTCGAAGGAGAAACCATCGTGAGGAAGATAACCGGAACCGTCTCCCCATAACCCGTCGGAGGGCATGGCAAGGATTGCGGGCGGGATCCGGTCTTCCCCGATCATCCGTCCGGCCGTATGGTGAGCTCCCCCCAGCATGGACCAGCACCAACAGGAGCCATATACACCGTGCAGGAGGAGGACGATGGGCAGGTCATCGGTCCGTATCCCTTCGGGGACAAACACGCAGATGTTTCCCCGCCCTTTGAGGTTAGGGGTTTTTACCGTGATGAAACGGAGGTTTCCCGATTCAAATCTTGAGTTGGAGAGTTCGGTGGTGCGAAATCTTTTCATACTGGGTTTTCTGGGGTCTTCAGCGTCGGAAGTGTGGTCAGTCAAAAACGATAACGCCTTTGGCATTTTTACCGGCGAGCATGTCTTCGAGTCCCTGTTCTAGATCGGCTAACGGATAAGTCCGGGTGATCATCTCGTCCAGCTTTAGTTTGCCGTCAGCATACCAGTTCAACAATTTGGGGAAATCCCGTTGCGGATTGCATTTGCCGTATAAAGGATTGATGTAAACTTTGTCCCATTCGAAAAGACTCATGTCGATGGTCACTTCCTGTTCGATACCACTGACCTGGACGGCGGTACCGGCGTTGCGCACCATGGCAAGAGGTGCCGCGCCGAGGGCGGGGATGGCGGTGCACTCGAAGGCGAAGTCGGTACCCCGGCCGTCGGTCATTGTTCTGACTTGCCCGGCTGCTTTGAGCAGGCCCTTGTCGTTGCGGTCGGCCAGTATCGTGTGGGTGGCACCGAAGGCTTTGGCCATTTCCAGTCGCTCGGGGTTAATGTCGACGGCGATGATGGTGCCCACGCCGGAGATCTTGAGGCCCTGGATGACGTTGAGGCCAACGCCGCCGGTGCCCAGCACGGCGGCGGAGTTTTCCGGGCCGCCTTCCACCACGTTGATGACGGAGCCTACCCCCGTCATGACCCCGCAACTGACGATGCTCGCCGAAGCGTAAGAGATGTCCCGTCCTTCCATTTTAACCAAGGCGGAGGCTTTTACCAGAGCGTATTCCGCCAGGGTGCCCAGATTGAAAGACCGTTCGATCGGTTCGTCATTCCATAGGGTGCCCTGCAGGTGAGCGTGGCCGGGCGTGAAACCGTTACCGCCGGCAACGACCGGTGAATTCTCTTCACAAATGTGCTCATTGCCCCGGCAGCACTGGAAGCAGCTTCCGCAGGGGGTGGCCCAATTGAGGAGAACCCGGTCGCCTGCGGCAAACCCGGTGACCTGCGGTCCGACGGCAAACACCTCTCCGGCACCTTCGTGGCCCATCACGACGGGTTTTCCCCAGCTGAGGGAATCGTGATCCGTATGGCAAAGGCCAGCGGCCCTGATCCGAACCAGCACCTCGTCGGTTTGGGGGTAACTCACCCGTATATCATCAATGACGAAGCCGCCATCGCCGTTAGCTACCGCCGCTTTACAAATGATCGTATCTGACGAGGTAGTTGGTACACTTTTTTTCATAGGTCGAAATTACTATATGCTTTAGGCCAGTTCAAAGATTTTCTCCATGGCTACCCATTTTTCTCCCTGCGGAGCAAATGGGAGCCTTTGCTGAAAGCCGTCCATCAACGCTTCCCATTCCCGTACTTTAGGGTTTGCGGCGTCTGCGGCAGCTTTTGCGACGGGATCGTACTCTTCGGTTGTCGTCATGACCATCACCAGTCGGTTACCGGCCAGGAAGATTTCCATTTCGGTAATTCCGGAGGAGGTGATGCTCTCCGTTATTTCCGGCCAGGCGTTCCCGGCGGCGTGGTACGCTTTGTACCGCTCTATGAGTTCCGGATCATCTTTCAGGTCACAGATGAGGATTTGGCGATTTGGCATAGCTCCTTAGTTTAAAGCGTTACTGGAAGATCCAGCCCGGTAACGGGCCACGGATAAGCCGTAAATGGCTACGATCACGAAACAACAGAATGGCAGAATAAAGGAGAAATTGACCTCCGGAACCCCCATGATCAGGGTATCCGTATAGCCGCCACCTCCAACGTCCAGGATCTTTCCCTGCATCACGGGCATGAGTGCACCACCAACAATGGCCATGACCAGAAAGGCGGCACCGAATTTGGCATCTTCCCCCTGCCCCTCCAACGCAATTCCGTATATGGTCGGGAACATGATGGACATGAACAAAGAGACGCCTACCAGGCAGTACAGTCCCGTTATCCCCTGGATGAAAATGGTACAAAGCGTCAGAACGCCCGCTCCAACCGCAAACAGGAACAACAGCCGTCCACCCGTAAAGTAGCGCAACAGGAAAGTTCCGATCCAACGACCAACTAGGAAGATGACCAAAGCCGCTACGGCATAGTAAACTGCGTCAGCATTGGCAATACCGATGGATTCGGCCAGTTGGTAAACATAGGTCCAGCACATGATCTGAGCCCCCACGTAAAACGCCTGGGCGATCACTCCTCCGACAAATCTGGACTGCGACCATAAACGACCCAACGCAGCGCCGATTCCCAGGCCATCATCGTGTTCTTCCTTTTCCGGCATATTTGTAACCAGGAATAGGATCAACATCCCGATGACGGCAATACCCAGGATAACGTAAGGGTTGCGGATAGTGGCCAGATCGTCAGTTCTGATCCCGGCTTTTTCGGTCGCATCCAGTGCCGCGTAGGCTTTGGCGCCCAGGTCGGCGGCGGTTTGGCCCAGCCGTTCTCCTGCGGGTAATGCGTCGTAGGCAGTTCGTCCGAGGTCTTCTACCCGAAGCTTGGCTAGAATGAATTGTTGCGCAACCAGCAATCCGCCCAAGGCTCCTATGGGATTAAACGCCTGCGCCAGGTTAAGCCGTTGCGTAGCGGTTTCCTCGGAGCCAAGCGTCATGATGTAGGGGCTGGCGGTGGTTTCCAGGAACGCCAATCCGCAGGTTATGACAAAATAGGACAACAGGAAAAAACCAAAACTCTCCGCACTGGCCGCCGGGTAAAAGAGTAAGGCGCCTACAGCGTAAAGCGCCAGACCGATAATGATCGATTTTTTGTAAGAGTACTTCTTGGCAAAGATAGCCGCCGGGAGGGCCATGCAGAAGTAACCGATGTAAAAGGCGAACTGAACGTAGGATGCCTTGGTGTTGTCCAGTTCCAATACTTTCTTAAAGGCCGACACCATAGGGTTCGTAATGTCGTTGGCAAACCCCCATAAGGCGAACAGGGAGGTGACGATAATGAATGGAATTAAGTATTGCTTAGGTACTAAAGCAGATGGTTCGGCCATAATTAAGTTCAATATTGGGTGATCGACTGTAATTTCAACTAAATAGCTCGTAGAGCTTCGTAAAACATCACCGGCATTATCCGGCAGTTAAGAGCGAACTACACCAGGCTACTAAGATTCCTGCGTAAGTAAAGACCGGTCTAAATGCACATATCCGCCGTCACAAAAAACATGCTGCCCGGTGGTATGGGAAGCCAAATCTGAGATCAGGAAAAGGGCCGTATTGGCAATTTCGTCCGGGGTGGTCATTCGGTTTTCCAGGGGGATTTTTTCGACAATCCCCTTCAGTTTTGCCGCACCGTCGGGCAAGGAATTGATCCAGGTGTCGTAGGCGGGTGTCCAGCTCTCGGCGATGATAATGGCGTTGGACCGGCCGCCCCATTTAACGAAGTCGACGGCCCATTCGCGGGTAAGGGCCAGAACCCCGCCCTTTGCGGCGGCGTAACCGGAGGTACTTCCCTGACCGGTGTATCCCACCTTGGAGCCTATGTTCAGGATATTACCCTTGCCGGCTTTGAGCTGCGGCAGGCAGTGTTTCGCAAGCAAGAAGTAGCTGACCATGTTCAGCTGCAGGCTATACATAAAGTCTTCGTAGCTGCCGTCCAACCCTATCCCATCGTTCACCCCGACGTTGTTGATCAGTATGTCGATCCGGCCATACTTAGCAACCACCCCGTCAATGGCTGCTTTGATCTGTTCGGGTTTGGTGACATCCGTCTGGAAGAAAGCAGCGTCAACTCCTTCGGCCTGCAATTCTTCCACGTAACCGAAGCCACGGGCGTTCCGGTCGACGATGGCCGGAATGGCACCTTCGCGGGCGATGGCGCGCATCATCACTTCTCCGATACTCCCTCGGTGGCCTGCCGCTCCGGAGATTACAACGACTTTTCCTTTTAGCTTGAGATCCATAGTAGTTAGTTTAGTCTTTGTATTTTTCAAGGGCTTGGGTTAGTTCTTCCGTCAGACCGGGGATGTTTTGCAAGTCCTGTCCCCACCACTCTTTCTGCCTGAGAATGTTCTTTACAAGATCCTTCATTCCTTGTTCTCCATCCTGTTGCCGCAGCCATTCGCTTTGGATGAAGGCAACCCGGTCTGCATCATCGCGTAGCGCAATGGGTTCGCCGTTACGGTCCCCCCGGTAAAAACGGATCAGGGCCGCAAAAGCGCGGACGATTCCCTGAGGCAGCGTTCCCCGCTTCTGCTGGAAGGCAAGTAGGGAAGGTAATAGTCTTGTCCGGAATTTACTGGTTGAATTCAGAGAGATATCCATCAGCCGGTGCTGGATGCTGGGGTTGCGAAAGCGATCGAGCACATCAGCGGCGAAAGATTTTAACCCGGCCTCCGGATGATCGAGGGAGGGGATGATTTCATCGTTGAGCACGCCTTCCAGGAAAGTGTACATTTTTTCGTCGGCCATCACGTCACCGACTGTTTCAAGACCGGCCAGATAGCCGGTGGGTACGATGCTGGTGTGCGCACCGTTCAGGATGCGGACTTTGATCTCCCGGTAAGCGTCCAGGTCATCGGTGAAGGTAACTTTCAGGTCAGTCTCACTGAAAGGCAGTTCCTCAGCCACTAAGGGCGGCCCGGAGATGACCCAACTGTGGTAATATTCTCCGGCTACGAGCAGCGGATCTTCGTGGCCCGTCTCTTGCGCAATAGCTGCTGCACGGTCAGCCGGGTAACCCGACACTATCCGGTCTACGAGCGTATTGCAAAAGTGATTTTCTTCCAACGTCCACTGCTGAAAAGCTTCGGACAGGTTCCAGTGTCTGGCATACCGAAGGACACACGCTTTAAGTTCGTCCCCATTGTTTTCGATGAGTTCCAAAGGCAAAACGATGCACCCGCGGCCGCGCCCTCCAGCTCCTTTGAAATGCCGGAACCGATGGTGCAGCCACAAACAAAGTTTTGCCGGAAACTCCACCGGCATTCCTGCTTCGGGCAACGGCTCTTCCCGGAAGCGAATACCCGCCTCCGTGGTATTGGAGATAACGAATCTCATTTCCGGTAGCTCGGCGGTCGCCAGGTAAGCGGCCCGCTCGGTGTACGGCTGGATGATTTGCTGCACGCAGGTAACTACCCGCCGGTCGGCTACCAGTTCTCCCCGGCAGATGCCATCGAGGGCGACGGTAAAAAGACCTTCTTGGGCACGCAATTCTTCGTAATCTCCCCGGGAGGTCGGTTTTACGATGACTACGCCGCCATTAAAATCAGTTTGCGCATTAAGCTCATCGATCATCCAGTCCACAAAGGCCCGTAAAAAATTGCCTCCTCCAAACTGGAGGACGCGCAGCGGACGGTTTGTACGGTCAAAATTCTGGGGGTCAAGCATTGATGTGATTTATAGAGAAACACCTCTTTTCCAGGGGATAAAATCATCCTGCCCGAGACGCTGGGCGGCGGTTTGAGCCTTTCCGGAAGCAACGTTGATTAATAACTCCAGGAGGGCATCCCCACGTTCTTTAATAGTTTCTTCTCCGGTAATGACGGGCCCCGCATCGAAGTCGATGATGTCGGCCATACGCATCGCCAGGGTGGAATTGCTGGCCATTTTCACCACGGGTACAATCGGATTTCCGGTAGGCGTGCCCAGGCCGGTAGTGAAAACGATGAGGTTGCAGCCGGAGCCCGCCAGGCCGGTGGTACTCTCCACGTCGTTGCCCGGTGTACAAAGTAACGAAAGACCGGGTTTGCTTACCGGTTCGGCGTAATCGAGCACATCGGAGACCGGTCCGGTACCCCCTTTTTTGGCTGCTCCGGCGGATTTCATCGCGTCGGTGATCAGACCGTCCCGGATGTTTCCGGGAGAGGGATTGTTTTTGAATCCGGAGCCGACGGCTTCGGCGGCATCGGAGTAGGCCCGCATCAGGGAAGAAAACTTATCGGCCAGCCTGGTGGTTTCACAGCGGTCGATCAGCTCTTGTTCCACGCCATTTAATTCCGGAAATTCGGCCAGAACAATTTTGGCTTTCAGCGCCACCAGTACATCAGAGACGTGGCCGAGTGTCGGGTTGGCGGAGATTCCGGAAAAGCCGTCGGAGCCGCCACATTCCAGTCCTAACGTCAGGGCGGATAAGGGCGACGGCGCGCGGGTGCAAAGATCTGCTTTCATAAGCCCGGCAAAGGTCGCTTTTACCGCCTGAGCGACGAACGAGCGTTCACTTTTGCTCGCCTGCTGTTCGAGGTAATAAACGGGTTTATCGCTTGCTGATCCACGCTTATCGAGGGCCGTTTTGAGCAGCGGAATCTGTGCGTTCTGGCAACCGAGGCTAAGCACGGTCGCTCCGGCAACGTTGGGGTGGCTGATGTAGCCGGCCAGCAGTTCACAGAGCACTTCCGCGTCTTGCCGGATGCCGCCGCAGCCACCGTCGTGGGTCAGGAACTTTATGCCGTCTACGTTGGGGAATACTCTTTTCGGGCGCGTCGGTTCCCCGTTCCGCAGCGGGTCTACTTTGAGGATGGCTTCGGCATCCGCTCCGTTGCGGTAGGCATCGATTAACAAATTAACGTCGATAACGGTTTCGGATCTCCGACCGTACCCCAGCTGTTCCACCATCGTCTCCCGGATAGCCTCGATGTTGCGGTTTTCGCAGAAGACCAGGGGAATAACCAACCAGTAGTTAGCGGTCCCCACCCTTCCGTCAGGACGATGATAGCCAAGAAATTCCCGGTTGGTCCATTTGCTAACGTCAGGCGGATTCCAGCTGTAGTCGTGCGTCCGGGATTCGTAAGACCGCGCCGCATGGACCACATTTTCGGTGTGAATCAATCCGCCGGCGGGAATATCCACCAGGGCCTTTCCTACCAGTACGCCGTACATGATCAACTCCGCCCCCGCGGCAAGCGGCCGGTCCGTGAATTTGTGCTTGACCTGAATATTTTGCGATAAATACAAGGTGCTGCCACCCAGACTCAGGGAGTGTCCCGCGGGTAAATCCCTCAGAGCCACGAGCAAATTATCTGAAGAGTCAAGCCGGAGCCATTCCTGCTGCATAAAGTTATTTGGGTTGTGCGGTAAACAATTGTCTACTGCGGATGAATGCAGTAGTGAATGGGTTATGTGTCAGAGGGATTTATTCCAGCTCCAGTTTAATAACGTTCGCCATCTCGTTCATCGGCGCATCAGGAATTACGATGTAGTTGTTGTGATCGTCGATGGCAAATTCAACCGCCGCGCCGCTGTCCAGCATTCTCGCGGACCTGACCGCCGTGGCCGGTGGGAAAGAGATGGCGGACAAGCTCTTAAGATCGATACGGGTACCTTTTTCCGGAGGCCCCAGCAGGATGACATAAATGGCACTATGGTCCTTGGCTTCGGTGAACCGAACGTCACCGGCCCCGTATTCAACCGTGGCGGTTTGCCCTCCGTACTTGCCGTCCTTTGCTTTGGTGGAACCAAAACCGAATTCCGAGCGGGCGCGCGTGTTGTAGATAGCCTCTCCGTAGGTTTTGAGCCAGCTACCGAGTTCTTCAAGCACCGCTACCTGCGCAGCGGGGATGCTACCGTCCGCCCGGGGGGAGATGTTAAGCAACACCACTCCGTTCTTACTCACTACGTCGATGAAGTTTCGGATAACGATTTTAGGATCTTTATAGGTCTGCCCTTTTACGTAGCTCCAGGACTGGTTACTGAGCGTGATGTCCGTCAGCCAGACGCGTTCGGAAGCATCCTTTTTTCCGCCCTGCTCGATGTCGAGAATACTAACGTCGATGGGCAGGTCATCCTTTTTATGCGCTATCACGACCTCCTTACCATTTGCTTTTGCGTGGTTGAGGTAATAAGCACAAAACTCCTTACGGTACTGCTCGGGAATCATGTTGAGCCAAACGTCGAACCAGATGATATCCGGGTCGTACTGATCGATGACTTCTTCGAGCTGCGCCAACCAGTAAGGGTGCCACTCGTCGGCGGGAACGTTGCCGTATAGCCAGCGGAGTTGCTCGTCTTGAGAAGCTGTCGCCCATTCCGGATTATAAGGAAAATGGCTGTGCCACCCACTCCAGTTTTTTTCGTCGGCGGCGTTGCGCTGGAGGTTACGCGCGTGGTGGAAGGAAGTAATCAGCTTCATTCCCCGGGCTTTCAGTGCGGCGGCCATCTCTCCGGTTACGTCACGCTTGGGACCCATATCTGCGGCATTCCATGGATTTACTTTACTGTCCCACATGGCAAAACCGTCGTGATGCTGCGCTACCGGTCCGCCCCATTTAGCTCCGGCTCTTTGCATCAGGTCAGCGATCTCATCGGCGTTGAATTTGTCGGCCGTAAACATCGGAATAAAATCATGGTACCCGAACTCCGACTGATCACCGTAGGTCTTTTTGTGGTGTTTGTAAGCTTCCTGGCCGGGAACGTACATATTACGCGGATACCACTCGCTGTGGTTCTCGGGTACCACGTACGGACCCCAGTGAAAATAGATACCCAGTTTAGAATCGGCAAACCAGTCGGGTGATTCGTTGACTTTAGCCAGCGATTCCCAGTCTGCGATAAAATCTGCATCCGAAGTCGATGTTTCCTCGCCGGACACCTCTTGCACCTCGGCCATATGACATGCCTGGGTTAAAAATACTAATACGAATGCGTACAGGTAAAATCTCATTTTGAGTAAGTTTTGTATGATGACGTTGCAGTTTTTGACGTATATAGGTCAGGGGTGATCAGTCCCAGTTTTCAGCAATCACTTTTTGGAAACGGGGGTAGTTTTCGTCCGTCTCGTTCAACGCTTCCCGTTTTAAGCGTAAGTCTTCCTTCAACCCGGCAATAACATCCGCGTAGGTCGGGTCATTGTACCGGTTCACGTTCTCAGCGGGGTCCTTTTTTAAGTCGTAAAACTCCCAGGCGACGGGCGTCGGCCCGATGGGATAAGAATCTTCTTTCCACCACATACTGCCTGTTCCAACCAGCGATTCTTTGTAGGGCTGGGCATAGTAAAAGATCAGTTTATACTCCTTTGTACGCAGACCAAAGTTGGCCGGCACGTCGTGGTGCGTCAGGTGCATCCAGTACCGGTAGTAAGTGGACTTGCGCCAATCATCCGGTTCACTACCGTCCAGGTGGTCTGCGAAGCTCCCGCCCTGCATGTAATCCGGCGTTTCTCCACCCGCTAATTGCAGCATTGTCGGGGCAAAGTCCGTATTATTTATGAGTAAGTCACTTTCCGTTCCCGCTTCAATGCGTCCGGGATTGTGCATGATGAATGGCATGCGCATGCTCTCATCGTACATCCATCGTTTGTCCATATAATCGTGCTCACCGAGCATGAAGCCCTGATCTCCGGTGTAGATGATGACGGTATTCTCCCACAGCCCTTCCGTTTTCAGATAACTGAACAAGCGACCGAGATTGTCGTCAACTCCCTTTACGCAACGTAGATAGCGCTTCAGGTACTCCTGGTACGCGGCGCTGGTGGCAGTATCCCGGGGCGTTTTTTCAATGCCGTACTGAACGGTGTAGCTGCGGTACGGGTGCCGGTCGGATACCGAGGTTCCGATACGATTGCGCAGGCTGTCATTTGTCCCCCTGGTGGCTTCCGAGCCGAAGTCCGGCTGGTTCTGATCGTAAAGGTTGGCTGGTTCGGGAATACGTGCGTCCGCTAAGTAGTCCGCATAACGGGGCGCGAACTCGAAATCGTCGTGCGGAGCTTTATAATGGTGCATCAGAAAAAAGGGTTGGTCCTTTTTCCTTTTTTTTGACAACCAGTCCAGCGTAATATCGGTGATGACATCGCTGGAGTGGCCCTTATACGTCACTTTATTATCGGGCCAGGTTCCCGCGTCACTGGCCCGGAACTCCGGATCAAAGTATTTCCCCTGACTTTCCAACACCTGGTAGTAATCGTACGTCGCCGGTTCCGCTTTAAGGTGCCATTTGCCGATCATGGCCGTTTGGTACCCCAGCTTTCGCATCTCCGTTGGCAAGTACTGTCGGGACGGGGGCAGGGTATCGTTCAGCGTCAGGATGCCGTTGGTCTGGCTGTACTGACCGGTCATGATGTTGCCCCGCGAGGGCGTGCAAATGGAATTGGTACAAAACACTTGCTTGAACAGCGCGCCGTTCGCGGCAAGAGCGTCGATGTTAGGCGTAGGATCGAGCGCGGCCAACCGGCTACCGTAAGCACCGACGGCCTGGGAGGTATGGTCGTCCGACATGATGAAGATGATGTTGGGCCGCTCGACCGTGGCTTCTCCCGACGCTGCGGCCGGCTTCTCACCACAGGCGGTAAATAGCAAAAGGACAAGACCAAGAAGCAAGCCCGATGAAGGGGAGACAATCTGATTCACAGGTGGAAAAGTTTATGATGGGTTTTCTTGCCCGCGTAAGTCACCCGTAGCAGGTAAATCCCGTTCGGGAGGTAAGATACAGAACAGGAGACGGTCCGTTGATCGGTGGTCACGGATTGGTGATGTCCCCAGATTTTAGCCCCGGAAACAGCGTACAGCTCCAGGCTTACCGATTCGTCGCCACCGGGCAATCCCACCCGGAGCTGACCGGAAGAGATGGGGTTGGGATAAACCAGGGGACGGTCGACTTCCGCCCGCACCCGCAGATGAATGGGTTGCAGGTCCGGACAAGGACCTTCCCCCGCTACCGTGTCAACCAACACTGCATCCTGCGTCCGCGCCAATCCCCGAAACACTTCCCCGGCCGTAAGCGATACGCTTTGTCCCGCTAATTTGCGGTAAGGAATTGTCTGCGATCGGCGAAGGCGTAAGAACTCTTTCCCCTCGGCGTCAGTGTTCCACCGCGACTCCACCACCGGGTCCGTAAGCAAAGCACCGCACTGCGTCTCCCTTTCGTGAGCAACCTCGTACCAACTGCCGTCGGGCCGAATGCCCACCAGGCGATCCCAGGGTAAACCGGTATAAGTAGCCCCGGGCAGATTCGTAAAGGACACGACCAGGCTATCGATCGTAAACCCGAGATCCGGCACGCCAAAGTGGATCGGACCCGCTGAATGCGATAAGTAACTGGAACCACCGTCAACCTCCCGGAGCCATTGCCGTCCCCCGGAGTAGAGCGTTACTCTAAGTGCATTTACGGGCACCTCGATCGCCAGCCATTTTCCTCCGGCACCTCCCTCATTATGCAACAAACCCATCTGCTCCGCGCCGGAAAAGTCCGGTTGAACGGTGTTGATGGCTACGTCGGGAAAACCGTCGAGATCATAGTCCGCCACGGCAAGCCCGCGCGCCATTTTGATAACCTCCCCAACGCCCGACGATTCGGAAGCGTCGGTAAAGGTTCCGTCTCCATTATTACGAAAGTAAGTTTGCGGCTCTGCCTCATTTATGGTGCCGGCTACCTGACCATTTGCCACAAAGAGATCCAGGTTACCGTCGAGGTCAAAATCAGTAAATGCCGCTCCCCATCCGGTCAACTCCGGCAAGGCTACACCCGCAAAGACAGAGCTGAAACTAAAGAAGTCACCCGCGTCGCTGTTGGTGAAAAGCAGATTATCCCGGATGTTGGTCACGTAGATGTCCTGGTCGTCGTCGTTGTCGTAATCACCCTTTGCAATGCCCATGGCGTTAACGGTAGCGGCAGTCCCGTTGTCGAAAGCTTCGTTGGTGAACGAAGGGTAACCGTTCCGGAAGTAAGCGTTTGGCTCAACGGCGTATCCGTAATCATTGGTCACGTACAGGTCTGAACGTCCGTCGTTGTTAAAGTCCGAAAATATCGCCCCCAACCCGCAGCCGGCGTCATCGAGGGCCAGTGACACGGCGACCTCGGTAAAACCCGCTTCTCCATCGTTGCGGTAAAGGAAATTGGGCAATCCGCCTTCCCGCGGCGTAGCGCCGGCCAGGTAGTTGGTGACGTAAACGTCCAGATCCCCGTCACCATCATAGTCGCTCGTGGTAGCGGAGGCGCTATACGATGCCTCGGTGATGTCGGCGTAACGCGAGACATCCTCAAAACCTCCCGTACCGTTGTTGCGCAGCAACCGGTTAGCCGTACCCGCCATGGTCGTAAAGAAAAGATCCACGAAACCATCGCTATCAAAATCTCCACTGACGACACCCATGGTGCCCGCCAGGTTCAGCAGGCCGGAAGACGTACTCACGTCGGTAAAGGTTCCGTCCCAGTTATTCCGAAACAGGCGGGTGGCCTCCAGACCGTTGGTAAAGATCAGGTCGGGGAACCGGTCGTTGTTGTAATCCAGCCAAGCTACTCCTCCCGCCATGAGCAGGGGGTCGACGGCTGTTGTTTCGATTCCGGCGGCGGCACTTACTTCACGAAAAGATTGGCCATGCAGCGCTGAAAACGTTGCCAGAGTACAATACAAGACCAGTCTGAAGTAAGTGGGCATAAATAGGTAGGAGAACTCTACGACTAGCGTCCGGAAGCAGTTACGTAGATGCCCGTCGCTTCCGGTGCGTCGTTCGAAATTGTAAACCCGTCCGCGGCAATGGTTTCGTCAAGTATGAATGAAATTCGGATTGGATCACCCCGCCCGACTTGATTATCGATGGTAAGCGTTTTACCATCAATACTCAGCGTGGCCGTTGGAAGAACAGCCGTATTGCTATGGAACCGAACATCCGTAACTGCCTGAGAAAAAAAGTACTGCGTGCCGTTAACCCCGATGAAACTGAGATCCACACCTACATCCCGGATATCATCAAGAGTACCCCCTGCGGATGAAATCACCATGCTGTACGGAACGGTGCTATCGGTACCTGAGGTGGCGTAGCCGGCCAATCCTGGGTTAAAGACGCTATTACCCGCGCCGCTATTAAACGTAAATCTTGATCCATCGGCATCAAATGTGAAGTCGTTGCCGCTTAGCATGGCCGTTACGGGGTCGTTACCCATGCCACTATAAATAAGGTCAGCAAAGTCCGGAGCGCCAAGGTAGGTCAGGTCGACATCAACATCGCCCAGGATACTCTCACTCGCAAAGGTGATGCCACTGGCAGTTGGAAGTACCAAATTGTAATCGGTTCCAACGGTCATCGAAGCATTATCGATATTGAGCTGAATTATATTGTTTCCCCAGCCGGGAATCTCCGCGCTGGTAATGTTGACCGTCTCGCTACCATCAGCGGAAGTTAATGAAAACAGACTGGTAACGTCGCCTGGCAGCGCGGCAAGCGGCTCGTTCGTACTAAGGAAGATCGAAGAATCATCGCGACTGAAGCCAACCGTTCGTACGGGAAGAATGGGGACGGCTACAATGCTGATGAAGTCCGATTTAGTGATCATATCGCTGAAACCGGTAGATCGGCGCGTTACAATCAACGTTACGTCATACTCGCCAACCTCGTCGAATTTTATGATCGGGTTACTGGCCGTGAGCGTGTCGTCGATACCCTCCACGACCCATTGGTAGACAATGGCGGAATCTCCTTCGGACAGTACGTTTGGAATATCCCCTACGCCCTGGGTCAGGTTCTGCAACTGAATATCCCCATCGATTACGGCCTGAGTAGGCGTTGCCGAAAAATCAGCAACCACCTTTGGTACGACCGTGATCGGTAGGCGGCGCCGTTCCGTGGTGCCATCCTGAAAAGTCGTAGTGACAAAGGTCGCAAAGTTTCCCGGTTCGTCGTATTCTACCGTCGGCCGGGCATCGGTAGACGTAGCGGGCGTACCACCCTCGAAGGTCCAGACCCTGCTGACCCCCGTCAGCGAAGAATCCTGGTAGGAGATGCTCTCTCCGGCATCGATCAGCAGAGTATTGGCATTGATGAAGAAGTCGACCGGACGGAAGTTATCGAAGTCATCGTCTTCCGGCTCACAGGCGGTGAACAGGGTCAGCGAGACGAGGCAAAACAAGCACAGTTTGCCGAGGTAACTGAAAGAGAAAGGTTTCATATTGGTAGCGATGGTGTATGTTACTTTAAGTAAGTCCGGCATTTTGGTATACCGACACTTGCATGATTAGTGTAAAGATCAAACGACTGCCTTTTCTGGGAGGTAACGGATGTTTAAAAGCAGGACACATATGTTTTTATTAAGCGGCAAACCAGGCATTTACCGGCCTCTTCCCGGTATTGGGCGCGGGCGCGGGTGCAAAGTGATGGATGAGCACAAAGCAATCAGTAGGTCAGCAGCTTCAGTAGTCCCTCGTTGTTGGCCACCAGCAATCCTCTCTTACCGCCCTTACCCAGCCGAATTTGGTAAAGCCCCTTCACGTTTCCGGTCAGCAAAACCCCCGAGGCAGACGTAGAAAGCACCCGAAACCCATGCCCCTTCTCCTCACCAATCAGTACGGTACCCGTACCGGCGTCCGCCCGGGTTGTCTCAATTTCCACCTCGAATTTATTACCGGCCGCAATCAGGTCATTGCGTCCGTCTCCGTCCAGATCGGTCGCTACGATTCCGTTGATGACCGATAGTTGTGTTTCCGTCGGCAGCGCGTGCAGCAACAGTTTACCTTCGTCGTTCTCCAGCCAGGAGCTGGCAAACACTTTTGCTTCGTAGCGGATAGCCCCCTCCTGTTTCAGGTCAATGATCTCCGATAGTTCCGCCGCCGCAAAGGCATCATAGGTCGGGAACTTATCCGCAATATCCGGAACCTGCTGGCTGGAACACTCCCGCCCCCGAATCGGTACCAGCGTCTTACCGTTTTCTTTCGCCAGAAAGATGTCGTTACTCCCGTTGCGGTCAAAGTCAGACGCAAATATCCGGAAGGGCTTATCGGGGGAAGCCTTGAATTTATAGTTCAACCCAAGGTTGCCCAGCACGTAGTCTTCGTCACCGTCGCCGTCGAGGTCCGTTGCCACTACTTTATTCCACCAGCCCTGCGTATCCCCAAGACCCAGGTCTCCGGTTACGTTTTGGTAGCTGCCATTCTGCCGCTTAAAGACGGTTATCGGCATCCACTCTCCCACCACGATCAACTCCGCAACCCCATCCTCGTCCGTGTCGCTCCACACTGCCGAAGATACCATCCCTACGCGACCCAGCTCAGAAGCCAACCGGTCCGTGACGTCGGTAAATACACCCCCCTGGTTTTCCAGCAGGTAACTCTGCGGAGCCGCCGGGTAGCGGGTAGGCACTACCCTCCCCCCCACGAATAGATCCAGGTCGCCGTCGCCATCCATATCGTGAACGGCAACGCAGCCTCCGCTACTTCGTATTTCCGGCAGTCCGTCAGAATTGGTGAAATTACCTGCGCCGTCGTTCAGGTACAGACGGTCCTGAAACTTCCGGGACGCTTCCGGAAATTCACTCCCGCCACTGATGACGTACAGGTCCTGGTCGCCGTCGCCGTCGGCATCGAAGAAGATAGCTCCGGTATCTTCGTAGCCGGCATCCTGCAGCGGCAAAGCATCTTTAGTCGCTACAAATCCACCTTTCGCTTCTTGCCGATACAGCACACCACTTACCCTTTTTGCACCGCCCAGGTAAAAATCCTCCAATCCATCCCCGTCTATATCCGCAACGGCAATTGTCGGCCCGGATTTACTGTGGGCGTGCGGTAATAATACCTGGCTTGCGTAATCGTCAAAATCGTTCTCTTCGTGAACGGGAATTTTTGCGAAGTACGCACCGGTAACTTCCCGAAACAGCGCAGCCTCCTCCGGTGGTGACCTGGTAATAGCACGCGCATCCGCGTGGCTGATCGTGATCAACTCACCGGTTGCCGGCTGCCGCACAACGGAGGTCTTACCGTCAGGCCACAGTACGCGTATCCGCAATACCTCTCCCAAATCTCCCGTACCGAAATGTACGTAGGGCTCTACCGACGACAAGTAACCACGGACCATTTTCAGCTGCTGAAACTGCGCTCCTCTTTCTTGTTCAACGGTCACTTTCGCACCGATACCGTAAGCGTTTCCGGCCGGGCCTGCCAGCCGCAGCCGCAAGCTTTTATCCGCCCCGGAATTGTTCCGGTAAAGAAATGCTTCCTCCTCCAGATTATTGACCACCAGGTCCAGGTCGCCGTCGTTGTCCAGGTCGCCGTAAGCAGCACCATTAGAAAAGGACATCTCGGTCAGCCCCCACGCCGAAGCGGTATTCTTATAGGTGAGATCCCCTGTCCCATCGTACAAATAGTTTTGTAGAGGTACGGAGTTGAACATCCCGATCACTTTTTTTGCGTTTTCCTCATCCGTGCGCGTGCGGCGTTCCGGGCTGCGCATATAGGCGCGCATCTCGGTATTGCCGTCCTTATCGGCTACGTCCCGCCGGTAGCCGTTGGTGATAAAAATCTCCCGATTGGCGTCGTTGTCGAAGTCGGCGGCCAGAACGGCCCAGCTCCAATCCGATTTATCGACGCCGGCGAACTGACTGATCTCACTGAAAAACCCGTTGCCCCGGTTCAGTTGCAGGCTGTTGTGCATATACTGATCGTGAAATCCACTGTCCATTATCTGGCGATACAGGGAAACGTTCATACTGGCCATGGTCGTTTTGGAGCGGACGTAATCCTCTGGCGACATATCCAACTGCAGCAGGTCCTCCAACCCGTCGTTGTTCAGGTCTGAGGCATCGATGCCCATTCCGTAAAAGCTGGTGTGGTTGGTGTATTTTTCGATGCTTTCCACGAAGGTACCGTCGCCCTGGTTTTCGTAGAGGTAGTCGTTTTCCAGGTAATCGTTGGAGACGATGATGTCCGTGAAACCGTCGTTGTTGACATCGGCGGTGACCAGGCCGAGGCCGTAGCCGAAGTTCCCGGTAATTCCGGCTGACTTCGTTACCCGGGTAAAGTTGTTCCCATCATTGCGATAGAGCTGGTCGCTGAACCGGGAATCCTGTTGATCTTTAGCCTTCAGCACTTCGGTATAGGGTATAAAAAAACGTTCTGGCCGGTTGGTAACGTAGGCGTCCAGGTCATTGTCGTTGTCCATGTCGAAGAAAACCGCCTGGAGAGAGTAGCCGGTGTCGGCCAGGCCCATTTCGGCGGCGGCTTCGCGGAAGTTGCCGGTACCGTCGTTCAGGTACAGGAGGTTGGCCCGGTCTTTCGCCTGGCTATCATCGGCCGAGCCGCCGCGACAGACGTAGATGTCGAGGTGACCGTCGCCATTTACGTCGGCCATCACCACGCCGTTGTCCCAGCCGCCGCTGCCGGCCACTCCGGCGGAGGCGGTAACGTCATCAAAGGTCATATTGCCGGTATTCCGATACAGTTTGTTGTCCCGTTCATTGGCGGTAAAGTAAATATCCTGGAGGCCGTCCCCGTCTACATCACCAATGGCTACCCCACCGCCGTTGTATACGTATTGGAAGCGGGCAAAGAAGTTTTTGAAATTCTCCTCGACGTGATTGCGAAAGTTCACCTTACTCACGGAGGAAGGGATACGTTCGAATACGGGCTGTGCTCTTTCAAGCGCTGCCGAATCCGTAGCTACGGCTCGGTCCTCTCCACCGCAAGAAAAAAACAGGGTGAGTAATATCGGAATACTGAGTAGATAACGCATAGCCTCGGATGCTTTGGGAAACGGTAAGGTGGGCGCGATCGCAGGTGCAATATCAGTTGTGATGCAGAGGCGCTGTGGTAATCGCCTGGCTGCCCAACCTCGCTTTTTCGAAAAACAATAACCCGGCACCCGCGTCCGTGCCCAAAAGAAAAACCCCGGCAAACGATTTATTTGCCGGGGTAAGAAAAGTAGTAGTAAAATATTTTAGTTCTCGTAGCCTGAATTCTGCGTCATGCTGCCGTTCAGATCAAGCACGCGCTGCGGAAGCGGCCAGTAGATGTGGTGCATTTCCGGTTCCGGTTCTCCCGGGCAAACCGCCGAGAAGGAACAGTCGAACTCCTCCATGACCGGAATCAGACGGCCGGTACGGATCAGGTCTCCCTTGCGGTGGCCTTCGTAAAGTAACTCTTTCCGGCGCTCATCCAAAATCGCCTCAACCAGTTCGTCATTATCCATGTCCGTGGTCAGATCGGGTAATATATTTGCCCCTCCCCTGGCACGGGCACGAACCTGGTTGACGGCATCCAGGGCATTATTGACATCACCTCCGGAGCGGATCGTTGCCTCGGCAAATCCGAGCAAAACGCCAGCCAGGCGAATATACACGTAGTCGAAGGGTGTATCGTTGGCCCAGGCTTGTCCATTACGCTCTTGCGGCTTCTGCCACTTCCACGGCTTGAACTGATTAGGCCCGCGGGTACTGTCCTGAACGTTGGGAGAATCATGGTACGCAAAAGAGACGCGGCGGCGAACATCGCTGCGATCGAACTCCTGCTCCAGTTCAGCATTAGCCCATGCCGTCCCCCAGCCGGCGCCATCGGGCAACTGGCCACCGGGGCCCATGAAGCTTCCCAAATTAGACGTGTAACTGTTGTCTAACGTCTGACCAGGACCGTCGTGTTCTACAACGTAAACACCCTCGTCGTTGAGCTCGTTCTCGTAACTGAAAATCGATTCGAAATCGTCGAGCAACTGATAGCCCATAACCATAACCGAATCATACTGCTCCGCGGCAAGTGCGTATTTGTCCGTTTGGTTAAGTGGTTCGCCGGCCATCTGGAGATAAACATTTCCCAGCAAAGCCCGGGCGGCTCCCTTGGTGATTCGGCCGGTATTTTTGCCCCGTTTCAACACCTCAACGGCGTCCGTCAATTCATTTACGATGAAATCATAAACATCTGCCGGTTCGCTCTGCCTGAAGTCGAGGTTAGAGAAGTCCGTACGCTCTTCCGTTTCGAGAGGAACCCGACCAAAAATCCGCACGAGGTTGAAATAGTAGCTGGCGCGAATTGTGCGGCCCTCGGCTAGTATCCGATCTTTATCCTCGTCGTCTATTTTGTCCTCACCCATCATACCGATCTGGTTAAGGATGGTATTCGCCCGGGCAATTTCCTGGAAGTGACGCTCATAGATCGTGTAAAAGGCGTTAACCGTAGGGTCGAGTTGGAACAGGGCGATCAGGCGGCGGTCCGGTGGGTTGGTCCATGGTGGCACCACGATTTCGTCCGTCCCGTGCATACCCCAAAGGTTAGCCACGCCGGCATCTCCGCCGGAATACCCCTGGACGCGTTGCTGACCGGCGTAAATGGCGTTCAGCGCGACTTCAGCATCGCTGGCGTTACGAAAGAAGTTGGTCGGGGCCAGGCGGTCCGTAGGTTGCTCCACCAGTAGATCTTCGTTGCAGGAAGTCAAGGCGAAAAACAAGGGTACAAACAGCAGCCACGGGAGCCTGATAGTAATTTTATGCATGATAATTAAAAGTTATATCCATCCGGAAAAGGAGGAAAATTAATCAATCTGATTTTAAAATGTTACGCTGAAGCCACCGCGAATGATGCGCTGGCGGGGGTAACTGTCCAGGTCGATGCCCGGTGTCGTGGGGTTGTTACTGACGTTCACTTCGGGATCGTAGCCGGAATAGTTTGAAAAGATCAACGCATTGTCGATCGCCAAAAATACCCGGGCGTTATTACTCGTCAGTAAACCGCGCGGCAGGTCATAATTTAGCGTGACGTTGGCGAGACGCAGGAAAGATCCGTCTTCAATATAGTCACTAAGGGCCTCCGAAGATACGCCTCCGTCCGTTAACCCCCAAATACCGGGAATATCGGAGTCAGGATCATCCAGCGTCCATCGATCAGCGACTTCTCCGAGTTTATTCAGGCCGGGAATGGCGGTTGAAGTACCCAGCTGGCGGTTAATGTTGTACACCTCATTGCCGACGGAGAACTGCCAGAGGAAGTTAAGGCCAAAAGATTTATAGCGAAAGTCATTCGTGAAGCCACCGAAAAGATCGGGCTGTACGGATCCTAAGATGGTCCGGTCGGCGGAGTTGATGACGCCGTCCGGTCCTTCGACCCGGTTACCGTTCTCGTCAAACCCGGCAATGTCTTTGATTTTAACCATACCGGGGCGGTATTGAACCACGCCTCCCCGGGTAACGGTGTTCTCCCGAAGGGGAAAGAAATTATTCCAGTACTCGGCGTTTTCACTGTTGCGGATGAGGTCGGCGGATTCCTGCGTGGAAAGACCGTCGAAGATCGGGAAGTCGGAGTAGTTATATATTCCGTCGGTCTCGAAGCCGTAGAAACTTCCCAACGGATCCCCGACCCGAACGATGAAGTCCTGGTTGGTGGGGCCGGGTGCATTGAAGAGGATCTCACTGGCATCTCCGATGTCTTTTACCGTATTCCGGTTACGACTCAGGTTAAGGCGGATATTCCAGCTAAAGTCTCCGCGGTCAACGGGCGTTGCGCTCAGGGCCAGTTCGATACCCCGGTTCTCCACCTCGCCGAGGTTTTGAAGAATTTCAGAAAATCCGCTTTCCGGCGGGGAAGGAACGTTCAGCAGCAGATCGGAAGTATTCTTCAGGTAATAATCGAAATCCAGCGTCAAGCGGTTGTTGAACAAGCCGAGCTCAAAACCAAAGTTGGATTGCTCCGTGGTTTCCCACGTCAGAGATTCGTTAGCCGGGTTTACCTGAGTAGCGCCGCTGGCGATGTTGCCGTCGATGATGGCCCTGGTGGGTCCGAAGGCGGCAAGCGACCGGTATTCTCCGATATTGTTGTTGCCGGAAACGCCGTAGGTGGCCCGGAATTTCAGACTACTGATGGCATTGATGTTCTGGATGAATGGCTCCTCGCTGGCGCGCCAGCTGAAGGCGGCGGAAGGGAAGAAACCCCACTTATTACCTTCGGCAAACCGGCTGGAACCATCGCTGCGACCGCTCACCGTAAACAGGTATTTGTCGTTAAGCGTGTAGTTGATCCGCCCCAGGTAAGACTTCAGGCCCCAGGTGGATTTACCCGATCGGGTAATGTTTTGAAGACGTGACGATGCCAAATCGTCGATGTTTACTCCCGGCAGGGGGAAGTCCTGGTTGTTGGTGCTCAGGTTGCGGTTCGTAGACTGCTGTTGCGTAAATCCACCCACCACGTTGAAGCGGTGATTGCCCAGGTCCTTCTTGTAACTGATTGTGTTCTCGTTCAACCAGCCGTAAGCCCGGAAGAGATTCGTAAAGGCGGCACCGCCGATCGCCTGCGACCAGCCAAAATCACTGGGGTATGCGCCCTCGCTGTTGTTGTTGTAGAAGTTGCCGCCGTAGGTCGTTTTAAGCGACAGGTCATCATTGATGGCGTACTGCAGATAGACGTTACCAAACGCATTGACGGTATTACCAAAATTGTGGGTTGTAGCTACCTGACGCTCGGGGTTGAAGGTAGCGCCGTTGCGGCCGCTCAGAATAAACCCGTCTTCGTCGTACGTAGCTTCCCTGTCGCGGATGCGACCTTGTACGTTGGGGAACAACAAAATCTGCGTAAGCAGGCTGGAACGCTGGGTGCTGTTTCCACTCACCGCCGCCGTTACGGGGCCGCCGCGGTCCACGAAACCCGCATTTACGTTGATGCCCGCGCTAAGTCCGTTTACCAGTTCCTGATTGATGTTCAGGTTGGTGGAATAGCGGTCATAGTAGGAGCCGGGCAGGATACCTTCGTCGCGGCCGTAACCAAATGAAACGTTGTACCGCGTACGGTCACTGCCCCCGTTCAGGTTGAGGTTGTGCCGCATATTGAAAGAGTTTCTGAAAATACGGTCGGCCCAGTTCCTGGTCAGGATCTGCCCGCCGCCGATCTCCAGGTCGTTACCGAAATCATCCTTGTAAGCCCGGTCTTGCTCGTTAAAGGTGACGACGCCGAAAGCGTGATACTCATTCCAGAAATCAATGTATTCCTGCGGAGAAAGTATATCGACTTTCTTGCTGATCGCTCCGACGCCGAAGGAGTTGTTGTAGGTCAGCCGCGCGCGCCCCGCCTTACCGGTCTTAGTGGTGATGAGGATGACACCGTTGGCTCCCCGACTACCGTAAATGGCCGTGGAAGAGGCATCCTTCAGGATCTCGATCGACTCGATGTCTTCCGGGTTGATCGTCGAAAGCGGGCTCTCGCTTATGCTACCCGGTCCGGCGTTACCGGCTACATTGGCTCCCACCAGTGGAAAACCGTCGATAACGTACAGCGGGTCGCTTGATCCCGTAATACTGGTACCACCACGAATTCGGATGGTTGACCCCGCTCCGGGGCCACCCTGGGTACCCGTCACTTGTACGCCCGAGGCCTGCGCCGCCAGGCCCTGCTCGAAACTCGACGATTGCACGCGGGTCAAATCTTCGGATTTGACGGAGGCTACCGCCCCCGTCAGGTCTTTCTTGTCTACGTAACCGTAGCCGACCACGACAACTTCTTCCAGGGTTTCCGAGTCGGTTTCCATGACGATGTCGATCTGCGTTCGGTTGTTGATTTCTACCTCTTCGGTCCGGTAGCCGGTGTAGGACAGCACCATGACGTTAGCGCCACTCGGGACCGTCAGGCTGTACTTGCCGTCGATGTCGGTAATGGTACCCGTCGTCAGGTCCTCCTTCGCCCGGATGGTGACGCCGATCAGTGGGTCGCCCTCGTCGGAAGTAACGGTACCCGAAATGGTAGTCTGACCATAAGCGGTACTGCTTACCGCGCAAAGCAACAGGGGTAGGACGAGACCCGTCACCAGTCGAGATATTAGTTTTTGAACGTGGTGTTTTAGCATGATATACTAGTTAAGTGTAAGGTGTGAGGTCGCCCGTTGAGCGGCGTACCTTTGTTGATTGCCCCTCTGGGACGCAACAAAAGTGACACTTGAGTTTATGCTCCCGCGCTACTCATGTTCTATATGCTAGGACAAATGGTTTAGTACGCCGAAAACGAAGTGTTTACTGATTGTTTCCCGGTAATTGCCGAAGTTCGTCCGGCAAATTATTGTTGGCGCCTGACTACCGGAAGGGAAATAAAGACGGGAAATAAGCGAGCAGACAGGATATGATTATTCACCCGGGATCCTTCATTTGCTCCAGGGCGCTCTCCACCTCGGTAACCGGTAGCTGGCACACTTTTTCGAGGCAGACGTAAATGGTCGTCTCTCCGGGCACCAGCTTATTGGTCAGTAGTTCAAGTTGCCCCTCAACCGTTCCGCCGAGGAGTAGAGCATCCGGTAAGTACGCTCTGCTCATAGCGTCTCTCATTGCACCTGCGTCCGCGCCCAAAATAGCTACTTCGTAGGTCGGCTGCATTATTTCCAGGTACAAACGCGCCCAGTTAGCGTAATGCCGCGGACCGGATTCGGCCAGCCGGGGCTGCACCAGGGCTAACATTTTTCGCGCACGCGTCCGGAGCGCTTCGTCGGCGGTCAGTGTTCCTAATTGGTATGATGCGCGTGCCACGACGGAGTTTCCGCTCGGAATCACCTCGTCGTTAACCGGCGTGTTACCGCTCACGAGCGGCGGATCGAGATCAGAAGTGTAGGAATAGAGCCCGGTTGATTCATCGTAGAAGTGGGCATCCGCATAGGTCAGTAAGTTCTTCGCATGCATCAGCCATTCTTCCGCAAAGGTGATCTGGTACACGTCGATATACGCCTGGGCCAGTAATCCGTAATCGTCCAGATAGGCATTGATGGCGGAGTCACCATCTTTAAAATTACGGTTCAACCGACCGTCGGCTTGCCCCATATTCTCCAGCAGGAAACGAGCCGTCAATACCGCCCGCTGCCGGTACGCCTCTTCGCCCAGGGCCCGGAAGGCATCCGCATAACCACTGACGGTCAGCGCGTTCCAGGCAGTCAGCGCCTTATCGTCCAGCGCGGGTTGGGGTCGCTTTTCGCGGGCGTTCAGTAAAATGGTGCGGGCGGGAGCCAGGTCTTGTTCCAGGGCATCAGTACTGGCGTACCCGTAGCGGCGGGCTACTTTTTTCGGCGTACTGGATTGGTACAAAATGTTCCGTCCTTCCCAATTGCCGGTTTCCGTAACGCCGTAATAGTCCGTGAAAACATCGGTCAGCCGATCATCGCCCAGTAAGCTCCTGATCTCCTCGACCGACCAGACGTAATTAAGCCCTTCTTCTCCCTCCGTGTCCGCATCCAGGGAAGCGTAAAAGGCTCCGTCATCTCCGGATAGCGACCGGTCCAGAAAGTCAATGGTTTGCCGAATCACCCGAGCATATTGCTCCCGGCCGTTCAGTTGGTACGCATGGCCGTAAAGACTCAGCAACTGCCCGTTATCGTAGAGCATTTTTTCGAAGTGCGGTACCCGCCACGCGTCGTCCGTACTGTACCGCGAAAAACCGCCCGCCAATTGGTCGTGAATGCCTCCGGCAGCCAGCGCGTCGAGGGTCGTCGTCACGGCTTTAAGTGATTGCTCGTCGCCGGTGTGGTAATGATGCGCCAGCAGAAACTCGTACAAAGTCGGCAGCGGAAATTTGGGCGCTCCTTTGGTCCCACCCAGTTGAAAATCGATCGATTGGTGTAGCTGCCGGGCGGCATCGTCGATTTGCCGCCGGTTCAGGGTCGCAGTTGCTCCATCCGCCTGCACGATGAACTGGTTCTGACGGACGATTTCTTCGGTCAGCTGGTCAGCATACTCCTCCATTTTACCGGATTCGCTCAGTCGCAAGGCGGTAAAACGTTCCAGTACCTTTATCCACTGCTTTTTCGGGAGGTATGTTCCGGCCCAGATCGGGCGACCGTCGGGCAACGCAATGGCATTGAGGGGCCAGCCACAGCCCCTCTCGTTGGTCAGCCGGCAGGCCGTCATGTAGACGTCGTCAACGTCCGGACGTTCCTCACGGTCCACCTTGATGCTCACGAAGGATTCGTTCATCACCTGCGCCACCAGGCTGTCTTCGAACGATTCGTGTTCCATCACGTGGCACCAGTGGCAGGCGGCATAACCCACGCTGATGATCAGCAATTTATTTTCCCGTCCGGCTTTCGCGAGGGCTTCTTCCGTCCAGGGATACCAGTCTACCGGATTGTTTACGTGTTGCAGCAGGTAAGGCGACTTTTGCCCGACCAGGTGATTCGTGCCGGAATTTCCGTGTAAAGCCGCTCCCCTTTCCTGGGCGGGGCCGCAGGTGCAAAGAAAGGGTAAGAGAGCGAGGAAGCTCCAAAATGTACGCTGCATACTCATCGGCTGACCGTGAAGGTGAAGTTGAAACGCGCTCCTTCCCCGCTGAGCACGCCGAAGTAAACACCTCCGGCCAGGCGGGTGACCGGGAAGGACGCGGGAATGCTTGTCAAGCGGCGTGGCGGCATGGCCGCCTTTCCACCAGCATCGTAAACACGCAACAAAAAGCTTCCTGCTACCGGCCTGCCGCAGTCCAGTTTTATCCTGACTGTTTCGTCGTTGAGAACAGGATTAGGAAAAGGTACGATTTGGCAGTCCCGGATTGGAATTCGCGTTATCACCCGCAGGTTAACGCTGTCCATCAACGCGAAGCATTTACTGCGGTCCACGATCTTGATCTCCGGCGTAGCCGTGGCCCGAAAAGCCTCCAGGTTCAGCCCGCCCTGCCCGTTGAGGAAGGAACTCCAGTTTTCGGTAAACCCCCGGTCCGGTCCCAGCCAACCGTACATCGTGGTGGGCAAGTCGCGCTCTAACCAGGGCAGCAGATTCATTTTGGCAACGGTGATCTCGACGCCGTCGACAAGCGTTTCCTCTACGTAAGACACTTCGAAGGGCTCGTTGTAAAGCCAGGAGTAGGTTTCTTCTCCTACTTCGTACTGTCTTTTGAATAAGTAGACCCGATCAGTAATGACCGGTTCGTAGTAAAAAATGGAGTCTCCGGATTGCTGAAAAAGTTCCTCCGGTGAGTAGTAAGAAGTTTCCAGTCCGTCGGGCGTCGCCGCTTTAGCCGTAATGCTCATCACCTTGGTCGGTACGCCGGTGATCAGCGTATCACTTTCGTAGCGAACACGCACGTAGCCCAGCGTTTCCCCCGCGCCACCGTAACCCCGTAAGCACCACTCCGCTCCGGAAGGTGCAAATTCCGATTGTGCCGCCACCTGGTCCGCTCTGACAACCAGACTCAGCAATAATAATAATATCGATGCAGCTTTGATGAATGACATAAGTACTGCAATATCCAAAAATATTTTGACAGCCGCTCTTTGTGTCCGACGATTGAATGCCGCCGGATACGCCTGAAGCGTAAGCGCTTGCTAATCTCCCCTCGTCATCGTCACGTAGTAAGCTCCGCGCACCGTCCCCCCAGGGTCTTTCACCCAGGTATATAAATCGGCAGGTCCGGCCTCGAGGTCTGCTTCGAACTCAACGTATCTGCCCGAAGCCGTTGATTTTGCCCCTAACGCTTGCTTTCCGATGGTGCATCGTACTTCAACCGGTTCGATGCTTACGCCCGGCAGATAGGCACGCCCGTTAGGCACCTCGTCCCCTACGGGAGCAACTGCGGCAAAATCCAGTTTGGCCTCCGGAGGATAACGGTACAGCCTGATGCGATAATTTCCGGTACGGGCGATTTCAAGCGCCCACCATCCGTTATCCACCCGGCCACTGCGAATGAAGTTTTGATTCCACGGCGGCGGATTGTCGGTGTGCCAGTCATGAGCCGTTAGTACGGACTCGGGTTCCGCCTCGCTGCCGACAACAATGCGGTGCAATACCGCAAGGTCTTCGGTCATCCCGTCCCACCAGTGTTCATACGCTTCGTTCATCGCTTCCACCCGGTCCTGGTGCCGTCCGGCGAGGTTCTCCCGTTGGCCGGGATCTTCCGCCAGGTCGTAAAGTTCTTTCCCGTTGATCAGCCGCCACTGGCCCTGCATGACGCAACTGCGTTTGCCCTTTACCGGGAGGTCTTCGCGCTGGGTATCCACCACGCGGTAGCGCTCGGCAAGGCCCGTTTGCCGGCCGGTGGTGAGGAGCGGAAGCAGGCTTTGACCGTCCAGGTCGTTAATGGTTTCGATTTCTCCGCCGACATACTCCAGTAAGGTCGGCATCACGTCCGTATAGGCGGTAAGTTCCTCATAGGCGGCTGATTCAAACCCGCTTTCTGCTGGAAATTTCAAGAAGAAAGGTACCCGGTGGCCGCCCTCGTACTCCTGCACCTTTCGCCCCCGCATACCGGCGTTGAACCCCTTCGTTACGTGAAGGGATTCATCGAGTGTCACTCCGGCGGACGTGCCGTTATCGGTCATGAAAATCACGAGGGTATTCTCGTCCAGGCCAGTAGTTTCGAGCATCTTCATCAGCCTTCCGACATTGTCGTCCACGTTGGCGATCATTCCGTAAAATTCGGGGTTCGGAATTTCCCGGTTGTTCCGGTAAGGAGCAACGTATTTCTCCTCCACGTGATAAGGTCCGTGCGGAGCATTGGTAGCGATGTAGGCGAAGAACGGTTTTTTCTGCTTTGCTTTCAGCTTGATGAATTCCATGCCCTCCTCAAACCATACGTCGGTACAGTACCCTGGGTATTTCTTCGGCTTTCCGTTGTGGAAATACGTATCGTCGAAGTAGTCGTTGTTCCAGTAGTCGGGCGTCTGCCCTACCCCGCCGCCGCCGTGGATCACGACTTCATCGAAGCCCCGATCCTGAGGCCGAAAGGGGTAGTTGTCGCCCAGGTGCCACTTGCCGAAGATGCCCGTGGCGTAGCCTTCTTCCTTCAGTTCGTCGGCCAGGGTGACGAAGCGAGCGCCAAGCATTGATCGTCCACCGATCGTGTGCCATGCGCCGGCCCGGTTGCAGTTCACACCCGACATCAGTCCCGAACGGGTAGGAGCACAAGTGGTGGCAACGTGAAAGTTGGTAAAACGAATGCTTTGGTCGTGCAGCGCATCCAGGTTAGGCGTTCGTAGCCAGGGGTTGCCGTGGGCCCCGATGTCTCCGTAGCCCTGATCGTCGGTTAGGATGAAGATGATGTTTGGTTGCTGTTCCTCCGCCGGCTCACCGTTTTCGGGGGCGCGACCGCAGGTGCAAAGAGAAGTTAAGGAGAGAAAGATCAGTAATCGGAGCATATTTACGATTAAGGCAGATAAAATCAGATTTTTTGGAGGATATATACCAGTATTCAGAAAATGGTCCCGCAAAGCCCACCGCTTTCCTTCTCCCCGATAATATTGCTACGGGCAAAATCCCTTCGTCAGACAAAACTTACCGCTCAGGAAAATCCTTATTCCATAGCCGGACGTACCGCACGTTCATCTTTGCCTGCAGTTGGTCGTCATCCGGCAGGGCCCCGAACCACTTATTGGATTCACAGTTGATGTTGATCTCCAGGGGTTGATGCCAGTGGGTATTTTCCTGCTCCCGGAACAGGATGCCGTCGAGGTAAAAACGGATAAACTCGGGTGTCCATTCCAGGCCCCAGGTGTGGTAATCCTCCTGAAGCTCGAAGGGGACGTAGTACTTTTTATTTATGTCGAAATGCTTGGTAACATTGCCTTTATCGGCGGGCGTGCGGAAAACATGGACGTTGGAGTTCAGGTCGTGCTCATTCCACTTTACACCGGGGGCGTTTTCGCAAATGTCGATCTCCGTCCACCAGTCCTGGCTGGCATTAGTGACCCAGAATCCGCTAACCCAGGGAGCGTCCATGGGCTTTAGTTCCGCCTCGATGTAACCGTAAAGAAATTTCTCCTTACTCTTGATGAAACCGGTCGAGTGGGTAAAACCGGGCGGCAAACTATCCGTTCCGTGCTGATTGACTCGGACAACTGCTTCTCCGTGCTCCAGGCTCACGTTACTCCCATGAAAACAGGTTGGTGGCCGGCCTTTCCATTTGGGGTTATTGTCGTACCATCTTTCTACGTTCAGGTTATTCTCTTCGAACTCGTCACTCAGCTTCCCGTCGAAGGTCCAGCCGCCCTTGTTCGTCTGGTCGCTGAGGGGGTAGTGCGTCGTAACTCTTAGGGGAGCGTGAGAAAAATCAAGACTGTCGGTGTAGTGTTTAACCGGTTGTGTTTCCTGAGGGTAAGCGACGCCACTGTAAAAAAGGTACAGCATGACGGTCACTAAATATTTTGTGGCAGACATTATTCTGGTTTAGGAGTAGTTACTCAAGCAGGAACAAACGAGATAACTGCCGTGCCGGTCGGCAGGTCAGGCCATGAGGTGTTTGGGGTGCAGCGCCACTCCGGGATCGGCTAATTTTTCCGGATCCGGGCTTTTCCCTTCCTTGAGCAACTTCATCCCCAGCATATACGCACGGGCGCTGTTTACCGCATCGACGGCCAGGAGCCGGTCATCAGCGAAGTACCAGTACGAACGCTGATGTTCGTCAGCGTCTGCTTCCCGGCGCATAACCAGCCGATTGTAACCCGTGGAAAGGCCACACATTTGCAGTTTCACGTCGTACTGATCGGACCAGAACCAGGGAATGGCGTCGTAAGCAGCTGCCGTCCCACACAGATTGGCAGCCGTAACCTTGGCCTGATCAATAGCGTTCTGAACGGATTCCAGGCGCAGCTCCCGGCCATAAACCGGGTGATAAAAGTTGGTGCAGTCGCCGATCGCATATATCTTCTGGTCCGACGTCTGCATGCGTTCGTTTACGGAGATTCCGTTGGCGGTTTGCAGGTTTGCCGCCACAGCCAGTGAACTGTTAACGGTTACCCCTACCCCGACAATTACCAGGTCGGCCGGATAGTGGATGCCCTTATCACAGGTGACCATGACGTGGTTCTCCTCCGTAGTGATCGCCGTTACCTGGTGCCCGGTGGCAATCGTCACACCTCGTCCGGTATGCAACTCGGTAAAGAAGGCCGACATCTCCGGAGAAGTTACCCGTGCCAGTACCCTGTCTTCTCTTTCCAGTACCGTCACTTCCCCACCCAGTTTACGCAGCGATGCCGCTGCCTCCAGGCCAATGTAGCCGCCTCCTATAACCACTACCCGCTTGCCGTCCGCTCCCTGGTATGCCTGCCGGATGTGACGGGCATCTGCGGCCGTCCGCAGCGTGAAAATCTTATCGTTGTCCTTCAGGCCGGGGATCGGAGGAAGAAATGCACTGGCGCCGGTAGCGAGCACCAGCCGGTCGTAAACATGGGTTTCCCCGCTGATTAACCGCAGCGCCTGCTTCGTCGGTGAGATGGACTCGACGGTGACGCCCAAATGAAGTTTGATGTTCGCCTGCTCGTAGCTCTCCTTATTCTTCAGAGAACTTTCCTCAACGCTGGTATCGCCGGACAAGAAGCCCTTGGAGAGCGGCGGGCGGTGGTAGGGTAATTCCGGATCGCGGTCAAAGAGGGCAATCTCTCCTGCCCATCCCTGCCGACGCAGCAAAAAGGCGAGATTTACGCCCGCGTGACTGGCCCCGACGATCAGGCATTTTTTATCTTTCGTATTCTCCACGATCAGTTGGCGACTTTAAGCGTGATCCCGTCGAGGTCCTCCGACACCTTGATCTGGCAGGTCAGCCGGCTGTACTCCGTAACGTTATCGTCGAATTCCAGCATATCCTTTTCCAGGACTTCGGGCTCTCCGGTCTTGGCCCAGTCCCCGGGGGCAACGTGGACGTGGCAAGTAGCGCAGGAGCAGACGCCCCCGCAATCGCCGTCGATGCCCGGCACGTTATTATTGACGGCCAGTTCCATGAGGGTGCCGGAGTTTGCTTCCAGTTCAATTTCCTTACCGTCCTGGGTGATGAAAGTTACTTTAGCCATAGTTTCGTTGTTTAAAAATGATGCTTATTTGTGCGTGCTAGGATATCCGAATCATCAACCGGTGAAAGCCCACTTTACGTTCCAGGCTTCCCCACCGTTCGATGTTGTCCTGGTGGTCAGTTACCTCGATGCGCATGCCCCTTTGGGCCAAGGCATTGATCAATACCTTTAGCACCTGCCGGGCGTGGGGGGCGCCCAAGCATTTATGAATGCCGAAGCCGAAGCTCAGGTGGGGGTTGGCCTTACGGTCGATCACCACCTCATTCGGCTTATCGAATACCGCGGCGTCCCGATTAGCGGCAGCCCAGCACAGCGAGATTCGGGCGTCGGCGGAAACCGGACAACCACTCACCTCGGCGTCCGTCGTCGCTACCCTGCCCATGTGCGTCAGGGGGGCAAAGTAGCGCACCAGTTCTTCCACGGCGCGCGGTGCCAGTTCGGGCTGTTCCCGGATGCGTTGCAAGTCTTCCGGGTGACCGGCGAAGTAGGCCAGGGTATTCGTTACTGCATTGATGACCGTATCCCGCCCACCGGCAAAGGTGAGGATCATTACGCCCTTTATCTCGTCGTGGGTCAGTTTTCTACCCTGATACTCCGCCCGGAGAAGGTGAGCAAAGAGATCTTCGCCACTTTGCGGATTGGCGGCGGCACGCGCAATTTGTGCATCGAGGTAATCGTAGAGCTGGTTCGCCTTGCTTCCGTCCAGCGGATCGTCATCACTCCGGAACACGTGGGTTCCCCAGTTGATCCACTCCTCGGCCTCTTCCGCCGGCCGGTTCAGCAGCAGGGTCAGCGCCCGAGATTGTAGTGGTAGGGAGAACCCTTCCACGGCTTCCACCTCGCCGGCGGCCTGGGCGCGGTCCAGTTCTCCGTTGATCAACTCCGTTAGCGCTTGTTCGTACCCCTCGGATAGCGGCCGGCGGAACCATTCCTCCACCAGTGCCCGGTACTCGGTATGCTCGGGCGGATCGGTCTCGAAGGGAATCTGCCGGATGTCGCGGATGCTGACCTCGGAGGGCACCACGATCCGCCCCGGGCGGGCACCCGACTGAAAGGTCTTCCAGCCGTGTGCGGCCTTCCGAACGTCGCGGTGACCCAGCACCATCTTAACGGGGTCGCCCTGATCGTCGATCTCATGAATACCGGGCGTACTTCGCACCTCGGCAAAGGGATCGGGAAATTCGCTGAAGGGGCATTTATTTTTGGACATGATTGTATGTTTAGCCGTATGGCATCACCAGGTTACGATGGCCTTGATGACCCCCGTCTCGGGTTTCAGCCAATCGTCGAAGTGATCGATCATGGCGGTGTGTGGCACGCGGTGCGTAATGAATTTATCGGTAGGGAAGCGTCCGCTTTCCAGGGTTTCCCTCACCCAGCGAAAGTCGTCGAAGGTGGCGTTGCGGCTGCACATCAGGGTCGTTTCTTTGGCGTGTATCTTTGGGTGGGCAAACGTCAGGTCGCCTTTACTGAGTCCGACCAGTACGTACCGGCCACCGTGGCTCATGTAATCCGTCCCTGCTTCCAGCGCCCGTTTATTTCCGGTGGCGTCGAACACCGCCGTGGCCAGATCGCCGTTCGTGATCTGCTCGATGGCTTCCAGCGGGTTTTCGAGGACGTTAATTGCGTGATCAGCCCCGATTTCGGTCCGGACGAAATCCAGCCGCTGCTGATTGGTGTCCAACGCAATAACGGTACAACCGACAATCTTCGCCAGGGCGATCATCCCGATACCGATCGGGCCGCAGCCGACGACGACGATCGTCTCCTCCGCCTGAACGGCCGCCCGCCGCAGGGCGTGGGCCCCGATGGCAAGGGGCTCCACGATGGCGATCTCGTCGTGGGAGAGGGTTCCGGCCGGCAGCAGCACTTCGGCGGGTAGCGCGATTACCTCCTGCATTCCCCCGTCGGTGTGCACCCCGAGTACACGGATGTTGGTGCAGCAGTTGGTTTTTCCGTTACGGCAAGCAATACACTTACCGCAACTGAGGTAAGGCATGATGATAACCTTATCTCCAACGGACAGATCCTGGTCGTTATCTCCGATTTCCAGAATTTCGGCGGATAGCTCATGGCCGAGAATCCGGGGATACTCGAAGAACGCCTGATTCCCGCCGTAAGCGTGCAAGTCGGTACCGCAAATACCCACGCGGTGCAGCTTAAGTAATGCCTCACCGCTTTTGGCGACGGGGGCGGTCTTATGTTTCAGCTGAAAGTTGCCGGGTTCCTGGCAAACGATATAGTCCATAGTATTTGGGTTACTTCACAATAAAGTAAACACGGCTAATCCCGCATGTTCTGTGGAAGCAATATACTGAAAAGTGGTATACGACAAACCAAACGTGGTAGTAATCAGACGGGGCCTGCCCACCTTGCTTCTTTCAGCCTTTCTCCGCACCTGCGTTCCCGCCCAAATGAACATCCACTTTTAGCGCGTTGGCCACTATACGGGCGCATAGTGCGCCCGGTAATTGCCGTCTTACGCCAGTAAATCCTTCACTACGTGACCATGTACATCCGTTAACCGGTAGCGGCGCCCCTGGTGCTTGAAAGTCAACCGCTCGTGGTCGACCCCGAAGAGGTGCATGATGGTAGCATGGAAGTCGTGCACATGAACGGGGTTTTTAGTGATATTATAACTCAGGTCATCGGTTTCTCCGTAGGTGAATCCGGGCTTCACGCCTCCGCCCGCCATCCACATCGTAAAGCAGCGGGGATGATGGTCCCGACCGTAATTCGTCTTGGTGAGCTTACCCTGAGAGTAAACCGTGCGGCCGAACTCCCCGCCCCAGATCACGAGAGTATCCTCCAGCAAACCGCGTTGTTTGAGGTCTTTGACCAGGGCTGCGGAACCCTGATCGGTCGCCTTGCACTGGTTCTTTATGCCGCCCGGCAAATAAACGTGCTGGTCCCAGCCACGATGGTACAGGGCGACATAGCGCACATCTTTTTCAAGCAGTTTTCTTGCCAACAGGCAGTTGGCCGCAAACGTGCCGGGGTCCCGGCTATCGGGGCCGTACATGTCGAAAACGGAATCAGGCTCGTCGCTCATGTCCGACATTTCCGGGACGGAGCTCTGCATCCGGTAGGCCATTTCGTACTGTGCGATCCGCGCATCGATTTCGGGGTCTCCGTAGGCGGACTTCTGTACGCCGTTCAGTCCCTTCAGGTAGCTCAGCATCCGGTTGCGGTCCTGGCCGTCGTAGCCTTCCGGATCGTTGAGGAACAGGACCGGATCTTTGCCCGAGGTAAACTGAACCCCCTGGTGCTCGGCGGGTAAAAAGCCGTTGCCCCATAAGCGGGCGTACAACGGCTGCCCACCGGAATTTTTTGACTGAAGGACCACGAAGGTCGGTAGGTTGTTATTCAGTGAGCCAAGGCCGTAACTCATCCAGGAACCGATACTCGGGCGGCCCGGTAATTGGTGGCCGGTATGGAAAAAAGTGATTGCGGGGTCGTGGTTGATCTGTTCGGTGTACAGGGATTTTACAAAGCAAAGTTCATCGACGATTCCGGCGGTATGGGGCAGTAATTCACTTACCCATGCGCCCGATTTACCGTATTGCTTAAAGTCGTAGGCGGACGGAGCAATCGGCAGGCTGGACTGATTGGCGCTCATCCCCGTCAGGCGTTGCCCTTTCCGGAAAGAATCGGGCAAATCCTGGCCAAACATCTCCTTCAGCTTCGGCTTATGGTCGAAGGTCTCAAACTGAGACGGACCTCCGCTTTGGAACAGAAATACGATGCGTTTGGCCCGCGGTGCAAAATGGGGCAGGCCGGGTATCGCCGCGATCATCTGCTCCTGGGTTTCCGCCTTCATCAGGTTGCTGAGCGCCAGGGCACCAATGCCAAGCGTTGCTTTGGTCAGGAAGTTGCGGCGGTCCATTTTCCGCTGTGCATTAAAGAGGTCTTGCATGATCTTAAAATTTGGAACTGCCTGAAGCACATCCGGGCGCGGCCGCAGGTGCAGTGAGACGGAATCATCGGCAGCGTCGGGCTGCGAAGAAGGGTTAAGGCGCAGGCTACCGGCGTCTTCCCCCCTACCGTTTTGTAATCACCGCGTCCGAGTTGATGATCACGCTGGCCAGTACCGCGTCAGCCGCTACTTCGACGGGGTTCAGGGAAGGATCAGCACGCGTGTAGCCGGCGGAAAGCCAGCCTTCGGCTTTGCCGGGTTGTTGGATAAACACCTTCAATTCTTCCTCGTGCAACCGTCGTAAGATGCTCAGTTCTTCCTCCACCGGAGGCCGGCCGCTCAGGTAGGTGAAAACTTCCCTGACGGCTTCCTCCCGGTTGGACGCTTTGGTGATCCGACTTCCCAGAATGCGGGCAGCTTCCACAAAAGCCGGATCATTCATCAGTACCAGAGCCTGGAGCGGCGTATTTGTTTCCTGTCGGCGTACGGTGCATTCGTTGCGGTCCGGAACGTCGAAAGTACCAAGCGTGGGGTGTGGTACCGTACGTTTCCAGAACACATAGAGGCTCCTTCGGTATAAGTTATTCCCCTCGTCCTGCTCGTAAACCGCGTTGTTCATTTTCCAGAGTCCCTCCGGCTGATAGGGCTTGACGGACTTGCCGCCGATCTTGTCGTTCAACAGCCCGCTTGCGGCCAGCGCATTGTCCCTGATCATCTCCGCATCCAGTCGCCCTGAAGGACCTCTTGCCAGCCATTTGTTTTCTACGTCCGCCATGCGCTGCTCCTCACTCACGGGTACCGAACTCATCCGGTAGGTGCGGCTCATCACGATGGTTTTTAGCAGGGCTTTGGTGTCCCAACCATTACGGATGTATTCCGTCGCCAGCCAGTCAAGCAGTTCAGGATGGGTAGGCATTTCCCCCTGGTTACCAAAATCTTCGGCGGTTTTCACCAGACCGCGGCCAAAGAACTGTAACCAGTACCGGTTTACGGCCACCCTGGCCGTGAGTGGGTGGCGGGGTTCAAAAAGCCATTCTGCCAGGCCCAGGCGATTGGCTGGTACCCCCTCCGGCGTTGGAAGTACCCAATCGGGAAATCGACTTTCAACCGCCGCTGCCGGAGCATCGTACTGGCCGCGATCAAGCACGTAGGTCTGCCGGGGCTCGTCCATCTCCTGCATTACCATAATTTCCTGTACCTGCTCCATGCTATCCGCCAACTGCCCGCGAATCTGAACGAGTTTTTGCTCCTTATGCCGGTAGGACGGGACGATGACGGTTAGGTAATGATCACGCAGCAAGTCCGTTTGTGCAGGCTCGAGCAAGGCTGGCGCACTGGCCAGCAGTTCCTCTGCGGTGGCAGGGTTTCCCAACCGAAGCATTTCTAATGCGCTTAACTGACGGTCGTACACTCTGACGTCGTCCACAACGACTCCCCGTACGCCCTTCCCTCTCCATCTGGCACCGACCTGAAGGCCCGGTTCGATTACGTTTTGGTAAATGGCATCGGACATGTTGTTGAAGACAATGTCCCGGTTGAGGTCGTCATTCTTAATCTCGGTCGTAAGCTCCCGCCCGTTCAGAAAGAGGCGGTAGCCGGCGGCTTTACTGGAGCCATCGTAGGTTACGGCAAGGTGGATCCATTCCTCGCGGGGAACCTCGGTCTTGGCGAACTCCACGATGGAGTTGCCGGGGTTGACGTGCGCCATCAGGAGTTGCAGACCGAAAGTATCCAGGTACAGGTGATAGCCGCGTTCCGCGTGCAGCCGGGTGCCCTGACCTTTGTGAAATAAGAAACCCGTTTTGAGGTCTTGCGGGATTTTGGTCCACATCCCGATGGTGAAGGGCTGATGACGTGCGTAGATGCCTACCGGGTGGAGGTCCAGCCAGGCATCCCCATCGAGCAAAATTCCTTCGCCGCTGTGGCCTTTGGTCAGGACCGGGACTTCCGCTTGAGAGAATTTGCGGTCCATTTTTCCACTTTCGCCGCTCCGGAGGGCATTGCGGAGGCGGGAGTTGTCGAGGGGGAAGTGCGCCCGTTGCTTAGCCGACGGTGGCAGGTGGTGGTAGTTGCCAGCGGCTATCCAGGCGTCTGCTTTTTCCGTGTTTGTGTCAATCAGGTCCGCCAGCTGCCCCACCTGGTCGGCCTCCAGTTTTTTCAAATAGGTGATGATGCTGTCCTGGCGTTCAGTCGGTAGTTCCAGACGGGGCGAGGGGGTGGCACCATCCCAGGGGATGAGCCCTGCCTCCTCCACATTATTGAAGAAGCTGTACATTTCGTAATAGTTCCGCTGGCTGATGGGGTCGAACTTATGGTCGTGGCATTTGGCACAGGCGTAGGTGAGGCCAAGAATACCCGTGCCCACAACATCTGCGCGGTCAGCGACGTAAGCGCTGCGGAATTCTTCTTCGATGATGCCCCCCTCCAGGTTCTGGGGGTGCAGACGGTTAAAGCCGGTGGCCAGCTTTTGCTCCCGCGTGGCAGCGGGCAGTAGGTCTCCGGCCAGCTGCCAGGTGATGAACTGGTCGTAGGTCATGTTTTCATTGTAAGCCTTGATCACCCAATCCCGCCAGGGGCTCATGTCCCGGTAACGGTCTACGGTATAGCCGTGGGTGTCGGCGAAGCGGGCAAGGTCCAGCCATTTGACGGCCATCCGCTCGCCGTAGCCGGGGCTGGCCAGCAGGCGGTCAACCTGTTTTTCGTAGGCCTCGGGGCTCCGGTCGGTTGCAAACGAAGCTATTTCTTCGGGACTCGGCGGCAGGCCGGTAAGGTCGAAACTTAAGCGGCGCAGCAACAGGTCCCGGTCAGCTTCCTGCGCAAAACCGAAACCTTTGGCTTTCTGCGTACGCCGGATGAACTGGTCGATGGGGTGTTCGTTCCACTCTTCTTCCGCCACCACGGGAGGTTCGGGCCTGACGGGAGGAATGAAGGCCCAGTGATCCGCATAGTCAGCTCCCTGTTCTATCCATTTGGTAATGACCGCTTTTTCATAGTCAGAGAGTGGAATTTTCGCCGAAGCTTCGGGCATTACGAAATCAGGATCCTCACTAAATATCCGCGCCTTGATCATGTCCCCATCGACGAAACCGGGGATGTCCAGTCGCAGGTCTGCAGCCCTCCGGGCCGCATCCGGGCCGTGGCAGAGAAAGCACTTGTCGGACAGCACGGGCTTTACGTGGATGTTGTAATCGAGTCGTTCCGGCAGGTCGTCGTACGCGACCTTCACGTGCTCGGGCATGTTCGGTCCGCAACCGTTTAGCAGGCCCCATAATACCAATAGAAAATATTTGAGCAGACCGTTACAATTCATGAAATCGCTGTAAGATTTTCCCATACGATACCTTGCCACAGATGTTTAATAATGCGCTACGGACAACCGTATAAACCAAAGCATCCCGCTCACCCTTGCTAAAGATACTTACCTTTTCCGAATCAGTCTGCAGTTAAACAATAAGAGAGCGGCGTTTAACAACGAATGGCAAGCAGTAAACAGGCAAATCGACCGGGTTTCGAATACCTCCTCCCGCTGCTCCTGGAACCAAATAAACACATTTGTGGTACAATTCTGAAGGAATAAGTGCGATACTTAAAGCCGTAAGCGGCTACCTTGCCGCTAAATTAACCATGCATGACACCCGGGAGAAGAGACTTTTTGAAAGCGACCGGCGTAGCGGGTGCGGCGCTGGTTGCGGCTCCGGTATTTGCGATTGGGGGCAAACATAAAACGGAAGACTCCGGCATTATCGGCCATGGCGACTACCGTTATAAAGTGGACAAAGACTGGGCGGGCATCAACCCGTTCACTACCTTTATCGACAACTGCCACGAGATGGTGCAAGACAAAAAAGGTCGCCTGATTATGATCGGAGACGACCCGCGCAGCAATATTATTATTTTCGATAAATCCGGTAAAGTACTGGACAGTTGGGGCACCTACTGGCCCGGCGGCCACGGCCTGACGCTCATGGACGAAGGTGGCGAAGATGTGCTCTACGTAAGCGAAAGCGGGTGGGCAAAAGACCGAAAAGACGGCATCTCGACGGTGCGGCAAAACGGCTACGTAGCCAAAACAACCATCGATGGCCGGATGATCTTTACCATCAGCCACCCGATGTCTGTTGGTGCCTATCGTCCCGATATGCTTTTTCAGCCCACTGAAACCGCCGTAGCATCGAACGGAGACATTTACGTGGCCGACGGCTATGGCTCCGACTACATCCTGCAGTACGATGAGTACGGTCAGTTCATCCGCAAATTCGGAGGACACGATAATGCGGACGAAAATTACAACCTCTTTGGTGCTCACGGCATTGCCTTAGATCACCGGGATGCCGCCAACCCGCGCCTGATCGTTACCAGCCGCTCCCGGCAATCCTTCAAGTACTTCACCCTCGACGGCACATGGATTAAAACGGTTAAGTTGGCTAACCTGCAGGTCTGCCGACCGGTTATCCACGGAGATAACGTTTACGCCGGTGTGTGCTGGAGCCACGATTTTGGCCAGGTCGACGTGACCCGGCCGTGGTTGCTGCAAACGGGCTTCACGATGGTGATGGATAGGAACGACAGGGTGGTTTCCTGTCCTGGAGGTACGGAACCTACCTACCAAGACGGCATTCTGCAAACCGTAACGCAAGATGCCGCTAAAACCTTCTACCACGGCCACGATGTATGCCTCGATGAAGATGAAAGCATGTACGTTTGCCAATGGAACGGAAAACGGACGCCACCGGTAAAGCTTACACGGGTTTAGTCTTTTTTTGTTTGTAAACCATACCACATAATTTTTTCGCTTTGAAGACACGATTTCTGGTTACTGGCTTTTGCTTAGCCCTACTGTGTGCCTGCTCCCGGAAGAGCGGTGACGTCAGCAATCCGCCTGATTTTCTCCTCGGCTGGGAGTTTTCGCTTGATGATGGCGACTGGCAACCCGTTCACCTGCCGCACGATTGGAGCGTATCCCTTCCCTTCGACTCCATCAGGGGAGAAGGGGCAACGGGGTACCTGTTGGGAGGTAAGGGTAAATACCGCAAGACTTTCCCGACCCCGGCCTTACCCGTCACTTATCTTTATTTCGATGGTGTTTACAATAACGCGACGGTGGTACTGAATGAAGAAAAAGTCGGCTTCCACCCCTATGGATACACTCCGTTCTTTTACGATATTTCACAGAAAATCAATACTGTAGAAAACCTGAACGAACTTATTGTAGAGGTGGATCGCAGCCGGTATGCTGATAGTCGTTGGTATACGGGTTCCGGAATCTACCGGGAGGTGAAGTTGCTCAACGAACCGGCCGTACACGTTCCGCCGTGGGGCGTTTCCGTGACCACGCCGGAGGTGTCTTCCTCTTCAGCCGTCATTCGCGTTGAAACGGATGTGCTGAATAAAGGGGCGCGGTCGCAGGATGCAAAGCTGGTTACCAGGTTGGTGGACTCAGCCGGCAAGACTGTCGCAACGCAGACTTCTCCTCTCCAATTGACAGCCGGAGCAGCGCAGAAAGAAGCGCAGGATTTTACCATCTCCAATCCGGCGTTGTGGGACGTCGACTCCCCGCAACTTTATACGGCCGTCTCCCGGATAGAGACCGAGGGAGAAACGGCGCGGGAATACCGGACGGGCTTCGGCATTCGTAGTTTCAGGTTCGATGCCGCAACGGGGTTCTACCTCAACGGAGTCAACCGCAAGATCAAAGGTGTTTGTCTCCACCACGACGGGGGACTGGTTGGTGCGGCTGTACCTAAAGCCGTTTGGCGTCGGCGCCTGCAGACCCTGAAAGACGGCGGTTGTAATGCCATTCGCATTTCTCACAATCCGGGCTCGGAGGAGTTTCTGGCCCTCTGCGACGAAATGGGTTTTCTCGTTCAGGACGAATTTTACGATGAATGGGATTACCCGAAAGACAAGCGCAAGAACATGGGGGAATCGACTTCCACCGACTACATCACCCGGGGCCACCACGAGCATTTCCAGGAATGGGCCAAAACGGACCTGCAGAATACCGTACTGGCGCACCGCAACCACCCGAGTATCATTCAGTGGAGCATCGGTAACGAGATCGAGTGGACTTATCCCCGCCAGAAAGAAACAACCGGCTTCTTCGGCGCCGATGCCAACGGTAACTACTTTTGGAACCCGCCCCCCTACTCTACCGAAAAGATCAAAGAACTGCAAGCGTCCATCCCCCGAACCGAGTACCAGATCGGGGAGACGGCGCAAAAGCTCGCCGACTGGACGCGGCAGATAGATACCACCCGACCGGTCATCGCCAACTGCATTCTCCCATCCGCCAGCTACGAATCCGGCTACGCCGATGCGCTCGACATCATCGGCTTCAGCTACCGCAGGATCATGTACGATTATGCCAGAGAAAATTACCCCGAACTCCCAGTGATGGGTACCGAAAACCTGGCCCAGTACCACGAATGGAAGGCGATCATGGAACGCCCCTGGATATCCGGCACTTTCCTCTGGACGGGCGTAGACTACATGGGCGAGAGCAACGGCGGCTGGCCGAAGAAGCAGACCAATTCCGGCCTGCTGGACCTGGCCGGCTTTCCCCGGGGGAGCTACTACATGTACAAATCACTGTGGACGGAAGCGCCGACGATCCACCTGACCACCCAGCGGGTCGACAAGTCTATCTTCAAGGTTGGCGCCGGGGGCGAAGCCGTAGCGCGTAAGCCCGATCAGTGGAAACGCGCGCTCTGGAGCTGGCACGACGTCAACGAGCACTGGAACTACGACGACGGCGAAACCGTCATCGTTGAAGCACTGACGAATACTCCGGAAGCCGAGCTTTTCCTGGACGGCAAGAGCCTGGGGCGTCAACGGCTGGCCGACAATCCCGACCACATCATCAAGTGGGCCGTTCCCTACGCGGCGGGCGAACTGACCGGACGCGGCTACGGCGGGGGGGAAATGGTAGCGTACACGCTGAAAACCGCCGGCCCCGCCGCCTACCTCCGGGTAGAGACCGAAGGATACGAGGAGAACGGTATCGTGCAGGTCGTAACCCAATTAATGGACGAAGATGGCATCCCCGTTCGCCATACGGAGCGAGAATTATCCTTCACCGCCGCGGCAGACCTCGAACTGCTCGGGGTAGACAACGGCGCGGCGACGAACACCTACGCCTTCCAGGGAGGAAAAGTGAAAACCAGCCAGGGGCGCGCGTTTGCGATCGTCCGGACGCCGGGCGGAAAACAGACACTGACCATCCGGACCGACGGCTTGCCGGAGGCGGGGCTGACCTTCCCCGTAAAGGAATGAAGTGGTTCCGGTTTCAAATCGATAAACAATTCAACATCAAATATTATGACCCAAACAGCCACCCAATACACAGGCAAACAAACATTCGGCGTCGTTGACGCTACCGTTGAGGCGCCCGCCGCCGGCGAGGTCCGCATAAAAGTCGCGTACTGCGGCGTGTGCGGCACCGACGTCCATATCTTCCACGGAATGATGGATAAGCGGGTGAGCACGCCGATCACGATCGGCCACGAGATGTCCGGAACGATCGACGCCGTCGGTGAGGGCGTAACTGGTTACGCCGTGGGCGACCGCGTCGTCGTCCGCCCGCTGGACGACCGGGCCGAAAAGCCATCCGACAAGGGCTTCAGCCACATTGCCGCCGGCCTCAAGTTCATCGGTATCGACAGCCCCGGCGCGATGCAGCAGTACTGGAACGTACCGGCCTTCACCCTGCACAAACTGCCGGCCGACATCGACATGAAACTGGCGGCCCTGACGGAGCCACTGGCGGTCGCTTGCCACGACGTTCGCCTGTCCGAACTGAAGCGGGATGAAGTTGCCGTCGTTCTCGGCGGCGGTCCCATCGGGATGCTCGTCGCCCTCGTGGCGCGCGAAGCCGGCGGCCGGGTGATCATCTCGGAAATGAATCCGGTCCGGGTAAAACTGGCGCGCGACATGGGCTTCGACGTGGTCAACCCCGCAAAAACCGACCTCGTGGATTACGTCACGGAAAAAACTGACAGAGGCCTGGCTGACGTCGTCTTCGAGGTTGCCGGCGTTCAGCCAACGGTAGACATCATGACCGAAGTGGCGGGTATTCGCGGCCGTATCGTGATGGTGGCTATTCACGGTCAGCCCCGCCCCGTTAACCTCTTCAAGTTCTTCTGGAAGGAACTTAAACTGATCGGTGCCCGGGTGTACGAGCCGGAAGACTACGATAAAGCCATTGCGCTGGTCTCCGCCGGCGACCTTCAACTCTCGCAGCTGGTAACCTCCGTAGCCCCGCTCTCCGACGTTCAATCCGTATTCGAAAACATCGACCGGAACCCGGACGGCATGAAAGTGCTGTTGGATTGTCAGGCGTGAGGGAGAAGGCTATCAGTCCGCTAGTGATCTCGGCATGAAAATTCTCCCACCCGACCACATTTAAGAGCTGCAACTCAACCTCTCCTCTTTCAGCACCCCAGCAAAGTCTCAACCCATACGTTGCACGCTAAAATACCAAGGTGATAGCCGGGAGGTAACGGGTGGCCTTACTTTGCTGCTTACCGTAAAACTTCTTTTTGATGAGCAAGGTCAATAATTTTAAACTCTACCGCAACGGCACCTGGGTAGATGCACAATCCGATCAGACAGACACCATTCTCAGCCCGACCGACGGTTCCGTTGTGGGAACCGTACCGATTGCCGGTGCAGCGGATTCGGTTGCCGCGCTGGAAGCAGCCACCGTTGCGCAGCGATCCTGGGGCAAACTACCCGCCATTCAACGGGCTAAAGTGCTCCATGCGTTCTGTGCCGAGATCAGGGCTAACGCCGAAGAACTCGCCAGGCTCATCACGCGGGAGCAGGGAAAGCTCCTCAAGGTCGCCCGCTTTGAGGTGGAAGTGACCTGTTCGTTCATGGAATACGCCGCAGCCCGCGCCCGCCACCTGGAGGGCGACATCATCCCCAGCGACAATCCGAACGAGCAACTGTTGATTCACCGCGTTCCGAGAGGGGTTGTCGTGGTCATCACCGCATGGAATTTCCCCCTGGCTTTAGCCGGTCGGAAAATAGGGCCCGCGCTGGTTACCGGCAATGCCGTGGTACTCAAACCAACGCCGGCCGCGCCGCTCAGTACGCTGATGCTTTGCGATCTAGCTAAAAAAGCCGGTGTGCCCGACGGTATCCTGAACATGGTGACCGGTGGCGTGGAAACAGGTAAAACCCTGGTAGAAAGCCCACTCACAAAGATGGTCACCATGACGGGCAGTACGCCGACCGGGCAAGCCATTGCGCGCTCGGCAGCGCAAAACCTTACCCACGTACAGCTCGAACTCGGTGGTAAAGCGCCTTGCATTGTTTTTGCGGACGCTGACATCGACCAGGCCGTCGCCGGAGCACTGCACAGCCGGTTCGATAACTTCGGACAGGTCTGCACCTGCAACGAACGGATGTACGTGGAGGAAAGCATCTACGACGAATTTATGGCCAAATTCCTGGCGGAGGTCGACAAGATAAAACTTGGTGATCCCGCGCAGGAAGACACGGACCTCGGTCCGCTCACCGAAGCCCGCAGCGTGACCCATCTGGAAGACTTGGTCGCCAGAACCATCGAGCAAGGGGGGAAGGTCACAAGGGGCGGTGCGCGGCCAAAAGGCGAAGTTTTCGCAAAGGGGCACTTCTTCGAGGCAACCATCATTGAGGAGGTTACGCAGGAAATGGACATCGTTCATGAGGAGCTTTTCGGGCCGGTCCTTCCCGTAATAAAATTCAACGGGTACGACCAGGCCATCGCCCACGCCAACGACTGTGCGTACGGTTTGGCGGCCATGGTGTTCACGAAGGACCTCAGCAAAATCATGCGCTTACATCAGGACCTGGAATTCGGAGAGATATACATCAACCGCGGCCACGGGGAGCTTCACCAGGGCTTTCACAACGGACTGAAACTAAGCGGTAGCGGAGGTGAGGATGGCCGCTACGGACTGGATCAGTACATGGAGAAAAAAACCACCTATTTGAGGTATTGAAACCGGTCACTCCAGCCACTGCCTTTCCAACACACTCCGCACCTGCGGCCGCGCCCGAAAACTTTTAAACACATACTATGTCTTCACGGATCATCTCAGTTGAAACCAGGCTTTTTGAAGTACCGCTGCCCGAAGTGCTTTCCGACGCCAAGCACGGCGATCATTTCCATTTCGAACTCGTAACGGCAACCGTTAAGCTCGAAGACGGAACGCAGGGCACCGGCTACACCTACACCGGCGGAAAGGGTGGTCAGGCGATTCGCGCCATGATCAAATACGACCTGGCACCCGCACTCGTGGGGCAAGATGGCGCCGATATCGCCGGGCTTTACGACATGATGGAGTGGCACATTCACTACGTCGGGCGGGGCGGCATTGCGTCCTTCGCGATCAGCGCCGTGGACATCGCGCTTTGGGACGCGAAGGGCAAACGGGAGGGTAAATCGCTGGTCAACATGGCCGGCGGCGCGGACATGAGCTGCAAGGCATACTGCGGTGGCATCGACCTGATGTTCCCGCTGGAAAAGCTGCTCGACAACATCCGCGGCTACCTCGCCAAAGGCGTGACGGCCATCAAAATCAAGGTTGGCCGGCCGGAACTGGCCGAAGACGTTGCGCGGGTGAAAGCCGTGCGCGAACTGATCGGCCCGGCCGTCACTTTCATGGTCGACGCCAACTACAGCCAGACCGTAGAACAGTCCATCGCCATGTCTAAAGCCTTCGAGCCCTACGACATTTTCTGGTTCGAGGAGCCGACGATTCCGGACGACTACAAAGGCTTCGGGGAGATCGCCGGGGCGACGAACATTCCGCTGGCGATGGGCGAGAACCTGCACACCATTCACGAATTCGAATACGCCTTCGAGCGGGCCGGGCTGTCGTTCATTCAGCCGGACGCCTCGAACTGCGGCGGCGTTAGCGGCTGGCTGGCCGTTGCGGAAATGGCCAAACGCTACGACATTCCGGTGTGCGCCCACGGCATGCAGGAACTGCACGTCAGCCTCATTTCGAGTCAACCGCACGGCGGCTGGCTGGAGGTCCACAGTTTCCCGATTGACGAATACACCTTGCGCCCCCTGGTGATCGAGAACGCCCGCGCCGTTGCGCCGGACGTGCCCGGCGTCGGGGTGACATTCGACTGGGACAAGCTCCGGGAATTCACCGTTGATTAATTTAATTACAACCTTACGATCATGCCAATTACAACACGAACCTTCGGTTCTTTTCGGGGACGGGATGTTTCGCTTTACACGCTTGAAAACGCCAACGGAATGCGGGTAAAGATCACCCCCTACGGGGCGACGGTTACCTCCATCAGCTTGCCGTCCGGAGACGGGCGGGTGGAAATCACCGCAGGTTTCGACACCCTGGACGGCTACTTTAGCGAGGCCTATACGGGTAACGCTCCTTATTTCGGCTGTACCGTCGGCCGCTACGCCTCCCGGATCAAGGACGGGAAATTCTCGGTCGACGGAAAGGACTACCAGGTGGCCGTCAACGACGGTTCGAACCACCTTCACGGCGGCGTCGATGCCTTCGATAAACGGATCTGGGCGGTGGACCGCGCCGACGGCAACGCCATAACGCTGAGCCTGCGGAGCGCAGACGGCGACGGCGGTTACCCCGGCAACCTCAGCGTCAGCGTTACCTACACGCTGACCGACGATAACGAGTTGGTGATGGATTACGGCGGGACGACCGACCAGGCCACTCCCCTGTCGCTGACCAACCACACTTACTTCAACCTGTCCGGTTTCCGGGAGACGATCCACGACCACCGGGCGACCGTAGCGGCCGATGCCTTTTTGCAGCCCGACGCAACCAACGTCCCGGTTGGCGAGCAAACCGCCGTGGACGGCCACTTTACCGACCTGCGGGCCGGTGCCCGGCTCGGCGACCGGCTGGACCGGACGGAAACCGGCTTCGAGACTTACTACAGTTTCGGCGAGGCTACGGACGCGGTCCGCGAAGTCGCCAGTTTCCAGCATCCGGACAGCGGCCGCGCCCTGCGCGTACTGACCACCGAGCCCGGCGCGCTCTTCTATACCGGGTACTTCACCTCCGACGATCTTCGACGGGACAACGGCGACCGGTTCGGTCGTTACCGTGCTTTCTGCTTCGAAACCAGTCGTTACCCCAACGGGCCGAACCTGGCCGGGGTGGACGACGCCGTGCTCCGGCCCGGAGACACTTACCAAAGCCGTACGATCTACGCACTCACTTTTTAGACCACATATCACACACGATCATGACATTAGGAATTATTACGGCCATCGTGGCCGGCATCATGCTGGGCCTTTACGCCCTGCCCGAGAAGTACGCCAAGGATTTCGAATTCGAAAACACCTGGGGGCTGATGTTCTTCATCAACATGCTCATCGTGCCGTTGATCGCCGGCTTCCTGCTGGTGGATGGCTTCGGGGACATCCTGGGCAGCCTGTCTACGGACATCTACCTGAAAATGGGCGTTGCGGCCCTCGCCTGGGGCATCGGCGTGATGCTGTGGGGCAAGGCGATCAACTACATCGGTCTTTCGCTGGGTTTTTCGATCTTCATCGGAACGGTGATTCTGGTGGGCTCTCTCCTACCCTTCCTTGTTGACGGTTTACCGCCGCAAAACGTGTTTCTCCCCATTCTCGGTGGCATCCTGGTGGTCCTGGTCGGGGTTATCGCCAACGGGCGGGCGGGCATGATTCGCCAGCAGGACGAACAGGAGGCACTAACGACAACGAATACCCAGTCCGCCATGAGCACCGGCATACTGATCGCCGTTGGCGGCGGGCTCCTGGCTACGGGTTTCAGTTACGCCAACGCCGCCGGCCGGCCGGTGATTCACGCCGCCAGCCAGGCGGCCGGAAACGCCGAGTGGGTGACGGCCGTAGTCGTCATGTTCGTCATCTACGTCGCCGGTGCCCTGTTCGTAATGCCGTACTTCCTCTATCAGCTCAGCAAGAAGCAACTGTGGGGTAAGTTCAGGACACCTCATCTGGGCCGCAACATCGCTCTGACGGCGGTGATGGCAATCCTCAACTTTGCCGCCTCGGTCACCTTCGCTTACGCGGCCTTTCAGCTGGGAGCAGCGGGTAACACCGTGGGCTACGCCATCTTCAACACGGTCTGCGTAGCCGTAGCCATCGTCACCGGACTGGTGACCGGCGAGTGGGTCAGGGCTTCCGGCAAGGCGAAGAACTTCCTGTACGTAGGTCTCGCGGCGATGATTCTCGGTGTAGTGATCATTGCCTACGGTAACGGACTGGCGGCTTAAAGCCCGTAGAAGCGGGCGCAGTTCTCGCCCATGATGGCGTCTAGTGCTTCCGGTGCCCTTTGGGTGACCGCCCGGCGGACGATCTCGATCCACCGGTCGTAGGTAGTGGCAACGCGGCAAACGGGCCAGTCGCTGCCGAACATCAGCCGGTCGGTCGGGAAAACCTCGAAGAGGGTGTCGAAGTAAGGCTGTAGGCTGGCTTCCGTCCACGCTTCATAGTCCCCTTCGGTCACCAGGCCGGAGATTTTGCAGCTTACGTTTTCGTATGGTGAAAAGGCGGCTATTGCCGCGGCCCAGCCGTCGTGGTAGCCGTCTTTCAGATAAGGTTTGGCCAGGTGGTCGATGACGAACCGCTGGTCGGGGAACAGTTTGACCATTTCTAGGGCGGTGACCAGTTGGTGGGGAAAGATCAGGATATCGTAGGTATAGCCGCGCTTACCGATGGCCCCGATGCCCCGCAGAAAATCGGCTTGCAGCAGGAAGTACGGGTCGGGTTCGCCCTGGACGACGTGCCGCCAGCCCTTGAGGTGCGCTTTGCCGTCATAACGGTCGAGCCGTGCTTCGATATCCTCGGCGCGCAGGTCGATCCAGCCCACGACGCCCTTCACGAAGTCGTGGCGTTCGGCGACGTCGAGCAGTAAGTCCGTTTCCGCCGTCGTCTGATCGGCCTGAACGGCTACGCAACCGTCTACGCCGTTGCGGGCCAGAACGGGCGCGAGGTCACTCGGCGTGAAGTCCCACCGGATGGCTGACATGTCATCGTCGATCCAATCGTGCTTGGGAAGTTCGTAGTTCCAGAAGTGCTGGTGGCTATCGATGGTCATAAGAGATAACTTGGTAAATTCGCGGCAAGTCTAAGCATTTATGCGGCTTCACCCTGTTCAGGCCGTATCGGATCGCTCGTTTTACCTCTCTTTTACACATATGTTTCGTAGCCTGACCAGTTAGTGGCAAGTCAGGGTTGCAAAAAGCGTCAAATTTGTATTCATCATTTTCGCTTTTACAATTAACCTACTCGATTATGCGTATATTTTTACTTTTTTGCCTCGCCGCTTTTGGTGGGTTGGGGCTTTTCGCCCAAGTCTCGGGAACCATCGGTTTTGAGATCGATGCGAACGCTGGCTGCTTTGAACTGGAATCCGGTTTTGATGCCGCCGCGGGTCACACCATCATCGGCGTAAATGCACACATTGCGTCAATGGGAAACGGGGATGACCTGAGCAACCGTGCCAATTACCCCATTATCCCTCTCGACGATTCTGATGGCGACGGAGTCTACACCCTCGATTACCAACCCAACGGAACGAGCGGCAACTCCCAGATGCAATGGTATTTCGACGCCGTAGTATCCCGTCCCGGTATGGCGGACACGATCATTAACGAGTTGCTTGGCAACGATTTCACCGATAATACAATGCCTGCTACCTGGGTGTGGGCTTGTAAAATCCGGTTTGCAATGGGCCCTATCCGTACCTTTTTCATGAACGGCCCGCAAGACCGTAAGATCCGCAACGCGCTCGGCAAATGTCTCGCGTGTGGCGATCAGGAATGGAACATCACGATGGACATGACACCCTACAGCGAGACGGCTTCCTCCGATGATCCGGGGAGGGTAAACGATGGCCTTGACGGTGGTGTCAACGTGGCCTTCGTTCCCGGAGCTAATCGCTTAGTAAGCTACAACGGCAGTTTCCCCCAGCTTACAATGACCAATCTTGATGGCAACATTTACTCCCTCCGTCTTCCGATTGCGCCGGTAACTCCGGCCGGACAGAACGAGTATATCGTATTTTCCTTCGAGGCTGACTTCAGCGACAAAGAAGACGCCGTGATCAGCCCGTCTCTGGATGTTCAAGCCTGCGATGTATTTGCGTTCGGCTCCCGGGAATACTTCGAGAATTCCAGCACCGACGTAAAATCCACCGACTTCCTGTGGGGATCCGTCGGAACTGAGTCCCCCGGTGGTCAGGAAGTAGCCTTCGCCGCTAACACTACGGTCACCGCTGACAAATTGGTGAACTTCAACGGCATTTCCTACTACCTGGCGGGCAACCGCAAACTCCTGGCGGTAAACTACAACGGCCAGACCCCAGCCGCCGCCAATCTTGTTTCCGTCACCTTCGGTGCAACCGAAGCCGAATGGGTGCCCAACGGTACGGGCTTCGTCGGTAATGCGAACGGCGGCGCGGCCCTCCTGAAGCGTACCTGGGACATCAACTCCTCCATTGCGAGCCCCGTAGACGTTCAATTTTACCTGACGCAGCCGGAAATCGACGCCGTGAATACCGTTCTGGCCGCTAACGGTGGTACCGCCATCACCGGCCTGGACGATATGAACTTCTACAAAGTCACCTCCGGCGAAGACCCACAGATAATTGCTGACCTGAGCCCGGATGATGTCGACCTTTACGCTACCGACAACACTTTCGCTCAGATGTTCACCTCCGACGTTGAAGATCGCTGCCCCACCGGCAACGACGCAACCCTCAACAGTCTGTCCATCATTTACACCGTTTCTTCCTTCTCCGGCGGTGGCGGCGGCGCGGCCAGCATGGGTGCCGCTATTCTCCCCGTAGAACTGACCCAACTCAACGCCAGCGCCCTAAAGAGTAACGTAATGGTCAAGTGGGCCACCGCTACCGAAAGCGGAAACGAAGGATTCACCGTAGAGCACAGCACCAACGGTGTTGACTTCCGCGCCATCGGAACCGTTGCCGGCGCCGGTACTTCCAACCGCGTCAACGATTACGCTTTCGAGCACGTCAACGCACCCGCGGGCGTGAACTACTACCGCCTGCAGCAGAACGACTTCGACGGGACGAGGAGCCTCAGCCACGTAGTGACGGCTAACGTCGACCTCAGCGAGGCAGCACTTTCCGTCTACCCCGTCCCCGCCGACGACCGTCTTTTCGTAAGCACGCCCGGTACCGCCGGTGAGCTGATTATCCGCGACGTGCGCGGTCGCCTCACCCAGCGCCTTACCGTTAACGGCGTGCGCCAGACGGTGGACATCTCCACGCTCGAACGGGGCATGTACTTCATCTCCGTCACCGACGGTAAGGAAGTAACTACCCGCCGCTTCCTGAAGCAGTAATTCTTATCGTTTCATCCCGCACTACCGGGCTTGATTTACCTCGTAAATCAAGCCCGGTTTTTTTATATCACGTACTTTTGCGCGGCCGCGGGTGCAATGAAAGTTGACAAACATGGCGGTTAACGAAAAAACCACAATCAACATGATCCTAAATAATTTTAACCTGGCCGGTAAGACGGCTCTCGTCACCGGATGTAAACGCGGTATCGGATTCGCGATGGCCGTCGGCTTGGCCGAAGCCGGGGCCGACATCATCGGTGTTTCCGCCAGCCTGGAGGCGGGTGGTTCGGACATCGAGAAAGCCGTTACCGGAATCGGCCGGTCGTTCAGTGCTTACCAGTGCGATTTCAGCGACCGCGCGGCCCTGAAAAGCTTTATCGCTTCGGTGAAGGCCGACCACGATACGCCGGACATCCTGGTGAACAACGCCGGCACGATCCTGCGCGAGCCCGCCGCTACCCACTCGGATGAGTATTGGGATAAGGTAATCGAGGTCAACCAGTCCGCGCAGTTCATCCTGGCCCGCGAGTTTGGCCGCGATATGGTGGCGCGCGGAAGTGGAAAAATCATTTTTACCGCTTCCCTGCTCACGTTCCAGGGCGGTATCACCGTACCTGGCTACGCGGCCTCCAAGGGCGCCATCGGGCAACTGACGATGGCCCTCTCCAACGAATGGGCGGGCAAAGGCGTACAGGTCAATGCCATCGCGCCCGGCTACATCGCTACCGACAACACCCAGGCATTACAGGATAACCCGGAACGGAGTACCTCGATCCTCGGCCGCATCCCCGCCGGGCGTTGGGGCCAGCCCGAAGATTTCAAGGGCCCGACCGTTTTCCTGGCCAGTCCGGCGGCGGATTACGTCAGCGGCGCTGTACTCCTTGTAGACGGGGGCTGGATGGGACGCTAAAGGCCTCTTGAGGCAATACCAATTTTACAAAAATCTATTTGTGGTACACTATAACGGCTTAGTTATAGGGTGGACGACGGTCATCGGATATCTTTATCACAAAGAAATAAGCATCCGAATACCCACGAAGATGAATTGCATGATCGACTTTTAGCAGTGTGGGTTTAGCGGCACATGTTTGCTAAGCCCACGCTTTTTTGGTTTGGTCCCTTCGCTTAGTCGATCGTTTAAAACACACTTTCTATGTTCAAAAGATTTGGACTCTACGCTACTCTGCTAGCCCTATTCAGTTTTACATGTTGCTCCGAGCCCCCGGCAAATACCGAGCAGGTAACAACCAACAACGACTACATAAACATCGACCCCGACAAGATCGATTATCTGGGCATTACGGACCCGGAACACCTGAGCGCGGCAACCAAACGCGCCCTGGCCTGGCCCGAAGGCAGCCGTAGTAACGAGTGGTTTATACAGTACACCACCACTGACCTGAAAGGGGACTTTGCTTACGAAGAAGGCGTCGTTCGCCGCGACCCCTCGGCCGTCATCAAGGTGGGAGACACTTACTACACCTGGTACAGCCGTAGTGTAGGCCCCAGTCAGGGCTTTGGCGGGGACATCGAAAAAGACAAGGTGTTCCCCTGGGACCGCTGCGACATCTGGTATGCCACCAGCAAAGACGGTTTCACCTGGAAGGAAGAAGGCCTGGCCGTAGCCCGTGGTGAAAAAGGAACCTTTGACGATCGTTCCGTATTCACCGTGGAGTGCCTCCACCACGACGGCAAGTATTACCTGACCTATCAAACCGTGGGTGGCCCTTACACCGTACGTGTCAAAAACCAGGTCGGCCTGGCTTGGTCCGAAAGCCCCGACGGACCGTGGACCAAGCTGGACGAGCCCGTTCTGAGCCCCGCCGATAACGGTGTCTGGAAAGGAACAAAACAAGACCGTTTCGCCGTAGAGAAAAAGGGTGATTTTGACAGCCACAAAGTACATGACCCCTGCTTGTTGTACTTTAAGGGTAAGTTCCATCTTTACTACAAAGGCGAACAGATGGGAGAAGAGATCACCTTTGGCGGACGTCAGATTCGTCACGGTGTCGCCATTGCCGACGATCCCCTGGGGCCGTACGTTAAGTCGAAGTACAACCCCATCAGCAACAGTGGCCATGAGATCTGCGTGTGGCATCATGACGGAGGCATTGCCGCGCTCATCACGACCGACGGGCCGGAGAAAAACACGATCCAATGGTCGCCCGACGGCATTAACTTCGACATCAAGAGTTACATCCCCGGCGCGCCGCACGCCATCGGGCTGGTGCGGGAGAATGACGATAACGATGATCCGCTTAAAATTATGGAATGGGGGCTTACGCACCAGTACCGTACCGGAGACTACCAGCTCATTCGTCGCTTTGAAGGTAAGCGGAAGGAACAGCACCGGGCGAAGGGTGTAGAGTAATCATCATCCGACGGGTCGAAGACCAGCGGTATATTATTATCAGTGCAATTAATTTAAACTATCAACTATCTATAACATGCGTGTACTATCTCTGCTTATTTTATCCTTGGCCTGCACCTGCGGCCCCGCCCAAGTATTGGCACAGGACGCCCCCGTCTGGAAAGTGGACGTCAACCTCGATGTCCGCCACGAAGTGAATGGAGTCGATAGTTTCCAGCGGGAGAAATTCATCGTCATTCATGCAAATCTACTCGAAAACGAGTGGGACAGCCCCGCTCAACGCGCCTCTTTCCTGAACGACTACGACGTGTACCTCGGGCGGGACAACGGCAGCCAGGTTTGGGAGCGCAACCAATCCAGTGAAGATCCGAACCGGGCCGGTTACCCTTCCATGGCCGCACTGGAAGCCCGGGGGCAGTTGGCACGAACCAATTACGCAAATAACGCCGCCGCCCAGGCCCTGGAGCACCGGGCGCAGTCCAATATGGTCGGCGGTCAGATGTTTATGTGGCCCAACACGGACACCAATCCGAATCGCTGTTGTTCCGATTCCTCGCCCTGGCGGTACGCCAACTCCGACGCCCTGGCGCTGTTTCAGGCCGGCTTCATGAAATACTTTTACGGGGAAGGCGGCACCAGCGGCCAGCCCCGGCCAACGATGATGGAAGTCGTCAACGAACCGTTTTACCAAGCCGGGGATTTTGACGCCACCCCCCGGGAAATTGCCGAATGGCACAATGAGGTAGCTACTCAAATGGACAATTTAGCCCCGGACGTTCTGGTGGGTGGCTATACCGCTGCGTTTCCCGAATTGGAAAGGAACGATTTTCAGCAGTGGGAGGATAACTGGAAAATGTTCTGCGACGTCGCCGGGGAGAAAATGGACTTCTACTCCGTTCACCTCTACGACTACGGCCCGCCAAGCAACCCGGATGCCGTCGTGTACCGCAGTGGCTCCAACGTCGAAGCCATACTCGACATGATCGAGCAGTACAGCGTGCTCCAGGAAGGATCGGTAAAACCCTGGAACATATCCGAATACGGTTACTGGAGTCCCGGCCTGGACGGTACGCCGTACACCAAAGAGCGCGACTGGCACAACCTGCGCAGCTTCAGCACCATGATGCTCCAGCTCATGGAGCGCCCCGATGTGATGCTGAAAACCGTACCGTTCATTGTTTTGAAGGCGAACTGGTGGAGCCACCCTTCGGGGAATAAATACCCCTACCGCCTCATGCGACAGAAAAGTGAACTCGCGGGTGACAGCGGACCGCAGTGGGTATACACCGAGCTGCTGAAGTTCTTTGAACTGTGGAAGGACGTTGGCGGGAAAAGAATTGATACCCGACCAACCAATCTTGATCTCCAGACGGATGCTTATGTGGACGGCAATGTGGTTTACCTGATACTTAATAACCTGACCAAAGACCGCAAAGAAGTCGGGTTAAACGTTCCCCTACCCCCGGGGATCAACCTTGTGCAGATCGACGCCAAGCACAGCCATAATGCGACCGGTATCCCCGTGGTAGAAGAAATGCAGTTCCCAACGAACACCCTCAAGGTAGAGCTTAATCCTGAAGCAACGATGGTACTGAAAATGACGTTGTCCGATGAGGTAGATCTGAGCCACACCAGCAGTGAAAAGAAGCACTATGCCGAAAGTTACCTGCAACCGATAAGGGCCAACAGCCCTCTTACTTTTAATCTTAGTGACATCAGTACGGGCGCCACCGGCGAAGCCGTACTGCGGCTTAGTATTGGTCGCGACCGGACGGAATCCCGACGGCCAACCGTCAGCATAAATGGCAATGAACTTGCCGTACCCGATAATTATCGCGGCTACGACCAAAGTAACCGTGACCGGTTTTTCGGCACACTCGAGATTCCCGTTCCGTATGACCTGCTGAGGGAAGACAACCGCGTTGAAATATCTTTCCCCGATGACGGTGGTCACGTAAGTTCCGTAACCTTACAGACGTTTGATTTCACCCGCGAGATCGATCGCAGCGACGGACTCACCAGTACCCGGGGTCGCGAGCTGACGACTGCTCAACTCAAGCTCCTGCCAAATCCCTTTACGGACCGGCTGTACATTCAATTTGCGGCTGAACTCGGACCGGCCAGTCTTGAATTATTTGACGTCTCCGGTCGGCTGATGATTACCCGTAGTGGAATGCTCAATGATCAGGCCCTCGAGCTGGGGGAACTTTCTTCCGGTGCGTATGTGGTACGCATCGTTACCGCTCAAGGTGTCGCCACGCGTAAGATCATCAAACGCTGATTAATTCTTATCCGCCACGATCGGCTTCGACCAGCTGGCGACGAGTTCCTTAAAGGGAGGCATCGCTGAGGGGGAAGTCAAAACGATGTAGTTCTTCTCTTTTAAAAACCGGATTTATGTGCAAGTATACACTAACGTTTTTCTTCTTTCTCACGTCACTTCTCTTGACCGCCACCGACTACTTCGTGGCCGAAGACGGAAACGACGCCAATAACGGGTCTGTAGACCAGCCTTTCCTGACCATCTCTAAAGCTGCCGGGGTGATGGTTGCGGGTGACGTTTGTTACCTTCGGGAAGGTACATACCGGGAGGTACTTCGGTCCACCGTTGGCGGTACGTCCGCTGCTCCGATTACCTTCCGGGCCTGGGAAGAGGAAACCGTCATCATCTCCGCGACCGAACCGATCGACGACTGGACGCTGGACGAGGGAGCGACCTATAAGGCAAGCATAGACATGGATCTGGGCCGACAAACCATGCTGTATTATGACGGAGAGGCGATGGATTACGCCCGCTGGCCCAACAACCAGGACGGTGACCCCTATACCATCGACGCCGTGACCGTTTCCGGCGGTACCGCTTCCACTATTGTGGCCGATAACCTCCCCGCTGGCGTAAATCTGGCCGGAGCTTACGTGTGGTACCTTGGCGCGCACTCCGGTGCGAGCTGGACCCAGCGGATCAGCGGCGTTGCCGGAACAACCATCAACCACAGCCCCAACAATATTGATCGTTGGCCCTTTAACCCCCATAACCCTACCGTTTTTCGTAACGGTAACCGGGGGCGCTTCTACGTTTTCGGAGCCAGAGGCCTACTCGACTTTCCCAAAGAGTGGTATTTTGAGGATGCCGGTAACGAGGTGTTCTTTCGTACCCCCGGTGGTGGCGCACCCGACGCCACGTCGGAGTATGCCGCGCGGACGCACACCATCGATGTGGACCACCCCTGGATTGTCATCGAAAATATTCAGACGTTGGGCGGCATGGTCGAGATCAGCGGTGACAACACGGTACTACGCAACTGCGAAATCCACCACGGCCTACAGATGCTGGACGAGCTCGGCAATACGGACGCCCAGGTAGCAGAAGGAGCCGTTTGGGTACGGGCCAGCAATGTCTTAATCGAAGATAACCTGATTGCCGGCGGCTCTATGAACGGAATCTCCGTACAGGGCTGGGGGGGCGTCCGGGAGGCATCCATCATTGGTAATGAAATACTGGAATTCAATACCGTAGGTAATCACTCTTCCCCCATCCGCTGCCGGGCACCGCAGTCTGTGATCATCAGCAACACCATCATCGGTGGAGGAAGAGACGGTATATTTATTCCTTCCGAAGACAGTGAAGTAGCCTGGAACGATGCTTCGGAAATCATGCGAATCAATAACGACGGGGGAATCTTTTATGTCGTTGGAAATGATAACGATAAGAACACCTCCATACATCACAACTGGTTTCATGACAGTTTCGGTCCGGACTATGCCGATGGACGTTGTGCAGGCATTTATCTCGACAACGACTCCAAAGGCTACGATGTACACCACAACGTAGTGTGGAACGTGAGTTGGTCAGCCGTACAGATGAACTGGGATGCCTGGAACAACGATATATTCAACAACACTTTCTGGAACGTTCAGCAAGCGATGGGTATCTGGCTTAACGGTCGTACGCAGACGAACAACCGAATCTGGAACAACTTCAGTTCAGAGGGGCCCTGGGAAGGGCAAAATATTGCCGACAATGTAATTGACGGTAGTGATCCGTTCCGCGACCGGGATGATCGGGATTTCCGGCCCGCGACCGGGAGTTCTTTGATCGACGCCGGACGGGTAATTCCCGGTATTACCGATGATTTTACGGGATCGGCTCCGGACGTCGGTGCTTATGAGTCCGGAGCGGCACCATGGATTCCCGGCGCGGCCCGGGCGCGTGGTAATGACCCGTCTACTTCGCTTTTCAACGTACCCGGCACCCGCGTTCGCGCCCGCATTTTACCCAACCCGGCGGTAGAAGAGGCATTCGTCCGCTTTGAAGCGGCCACGAGCAGTTCGCTAAACTGGCAACTCATCGCGGCCGATGGCAGCGTGGTTCGGCAGGGGAAGCAGCAAGTCATCCCGGGAGAACAACAAACCCGTATTGACCTGGCGGGACTCACTTCCGGCATCTATTTCTTCAGCGGTTTCATGCGCGACGGGCACATCGGTCAGCCCCTGATTATTCGGTAAGCGGCTTCGCGCATCACTCCAGTCGCCAGGTTCTGATCCAGTCATAACTGGTGGTCCGGCCCTTCCTGTGCTGAGTAGCCAGTACTCCACCGTCGGCCGGTACCGGATTCCAGTCGTACGTTTCGATGGCCATGTGCAAGTAGGCGGGCATGTTGAAACCGATGCTCGGCTCGATGGAATAAACGTATTTACCATCGAGGTAAAACCGGAGCTCATCCGGAGATTTCCACCAGCAGCCGTAAACGTAGTATCGCTTCCAGTTCTTCGTTTCGGGAGTCATTTGTCCCTGAATTTGGGTAGGCTCGGGGTTACACTCCGTCTTACGGTGTATTGCGTTGGAGTGAAAAATCTGGTCCCAGTTCTCTACCCAGTCGGCTTTGAGCGGGGAAACCGCACCGACACATTCAAGAATATCCAGCTCCTGCTTCTGCTCGCAATTATATTTGGACATGAGCCAGAAGGTAGTGGACATTTCCGTTCGATTGGCCCTGATACGTGCTTCGTAATACCAGCCGTGCCGGCCGGGACTGAGCGAACGAACAATACCTCCGTAGTAGCGGAACGTGTCCTGATTGACGACCCTCGGTAAGTCGAGCACACCAACCTCTACCTGCAGCTTACCACCTCTGACCCGGATGTTGTCTTCCAGGAACAGACCGGGCGGCCTGCCGACCCAGTTCCAGTCGTTACCGACCGAGGCGGTCTGCCACTTCGACCCGTCTATTTTCCTTCCGGTGAACTCGTCGGACAACTGAGGAACGGCACGCCATTCCTTGCCGGAGGGGGCTGGATCTTCGCCGGGCAGAAACGTTGGCTGGGCCAGAACTGACAGGTTAAACAAGAGCAAACAACAAGAGGCGATAATCTTATCCATAAGTCTGAAGGGGTTATGATTCCTGCACGGCGGCCAGACTCCGTGCCGGGTGCAAATGTCTTGACGTTACCGAAGGCAGGGGTTGTGGCAATGAGTAGTACGGCAAAACTTTGGTTATACGTGATTGCTAAAGTCGGTTTACTTTTTAGCGGATTGCTTGTTTAAGCGTACGTATTCACTAGGGACTATTCCGAACTGTCGCTTGAAGCACTTTGAGAAATAACTGGCCGTATTAAAGCCCGTCATGTACATGACTTCCTTGACGGAGTAATTACTCTCTTCCAGTAATTGTACAGCTCGTTTCAGTCGAACGGTACGCACAAACTCACTGGAGGACTGCCCGGTCAGTGCTTTCAGTTTCAGGTACAGCTTACTCCGTGATACACTCATTTCCTTAACCAGTTGCTCAACGCTAAACTCGGTGTTCGACATATTCTCCTCTACAATGTCCATTGCCTGCCGCAGGAAGACCTCGTCGGAATCGGTTACCGTAATGTCGGCAGGCTCCGTGATTACTTCCCGGCGGAAGCGGTCACGCAGGATGTCGCGCCGCTGAACAATATTAATAATCTGCTGCAGTAATACCTCTTCCTTAAAAGGTTTGGTCACGTAGCCGTCCGCTCCGTAGCGCAGACCTTGCAGACGCGTTTCTTCAGAGTCCTTTGCCGTCAGGAGTATCACTGGTATGTGGCTCGTTTGAGGGTTACTTTTCAGGCGGTCCAACACCTCCACCCCATCGATCCCGGGCATCATCACGTCGGATATGACAATGTCGGGTAAAGAGGTAATGGCCAACTCCAGCCCTGCTTCCCCACTGTCAGCGGCAATGATCCGGAAATTATTGGCAAAGCTCTGTCTTATATAGTTACGCAGATCCGCGTTATCATCTATGTAAAGCAGCAAAGGAGAGACTTCGCCATCCTCCTTGTTTATGCTATAATTGCCCTGCAGATGAAGCGCGTTCATCTCTTCTTCCTTATTATTTTCTTCCGGCATAAAGTAGTCGACCGGATCAGCCTGCGGTACGTAATTGGTCAGATCTACTTGATTGACTTCTGACTTGGTGTAGGCCGACTTATCAATCGGTAGTCGTAGGTGAAAGGTCGTTCCCTCCCCCACTCTACTCTCCACGTCAATCAGCCCGTGGTGCAGGTCGATCAGGCTCTTGGTGTAAGCTAGGCCGATACCCGTTCCTTCGCGAATATTGTCACTCTTTTCCTGATCAACTTTATAGAAACGATCAAAGATTCTATTTACTTTATTTGCCGGAATACCGGCACCGGAATCTTTGACGGAGATCAATATTGTATTCAGACTCGGAAGATGTTTCTTAAAGCGTGGGTCTTTACCGGATGTTTTCCCAACCGTTACCGTAATCGTACCACCTTGAGGAGTAAACTTAAAAGCATTAGAGAGTAAATTAAAAATCGTTTTTTCCAAAACCTCCGAGGAAAACCAGGTAGTGATCGGCCTTTCTTCAGCATCTACTCGGAAGGTGATATCCTTCTTAGTCGCTAAGAATTCGAAGGGAGCTACCGTTTCTTCTATATAGGCAACGATGTCGTTTTTACTCACGCTCAGGCTCAGCTTGCCCTGTTCCAGTTTCCTGAAGTCAAGTAATTCGTTAATCAGCCGCAGCAGGTACTTGGAGTTTTTGTACATCAGATGATAGTACTGGCTGCGCTGCTCCGGCTTAATGGTAGACTGGTTACGGATCAGAGCCTCCAAAGGACCGGAAATCAGTGTAAGTGGCGTTCTGAATTCGTGCGATATATTTGTAAAAAGCTGCAGCTTTAGCTGATTGAGTTCTTCTATTTTTTCCTGGTCCAGCTTTTTCAGTTCAATCTGGTTTTTCTCTTCAATGTTAACAATGGAATACCGGCGTATTAAATAAAGCATGCCCAGAAAAAGTAAGCCATAAATCAGGTAGGCAAAATTAGTACGCCAAAACGGTGGGGTAATAGTAATACCCAAAGAAAGTACCTCTTCATTCCAGACTTCGTCGTTATTGCTGACTTTTAGCAAAAAGGTATACGCTCCGGAAGGCAAGTTGGTATAGGTTGCTACCCGCTGCTTAGCGGTGGTGTGTACCCACTCTTCATCAAAACCTTGCAGCTGGTAAGCGATAGCGTTTTGATCGGGAGCCGAGTAATGAAGCGCACCTAGTTTCAGCGAAATACTGTTCTGCCGGTGGCTGAGTTCGAGTTGATCGAGATCACTGATCGATCGGGGCAGAATTACATCCCCGTCATAGGACTCCCCGACCTCGATCGGCGTATTCAGTATACTGATGCCGGTGATAACCGGACGCGCAGGTGAAACATTAAGCTTTATGGCGTCAGGATAAAATGCGGTAAGTCCGTTAACTCCGCCAAAGATGATACTCCCGTCCGATTGGATGCACGCCGCAAGTTCTCCGAATTCGTCGCTTTGCAGACCGTCACTGACGTTAAAATTTTCAAACAGCTCTGAACGGGGATCAAAACGGCTTAATCCATGATTTGAACTGATCCAAAGCATACCGTTGTGGTCTTCGATGATACTTTTGATGACGCCATTTATCAACCCTTCCGCCTCTCCGTAATTTTTGAACCTGGCTGGTCCTCCTTCCGTTGCCGGCAGGTAGCGGCTGATACCTCCGCCATATGTGCCGACCCAAACGGTGCCATTTTTACTAACCAGAATGGGTAATATGTAATCGTTGATCAACGATTGCTCATCGCCCAGTTTGTTCCTAAATATTCTAATTTTCGGCTCCGCCAACACAGCTTGCTCCGCGGGTATCATGGCAAGGCCGTCGGCGGTACCGACCCAAATGTTACCCCCGGCGTCTTCCGCCAGGCTACGAATTATCTGACTAGGTAACGAGGGGGCTTTTTCATGACCGATCCTTACCTTTTTGTAGCCCTCAGCCTCCGGGGCCCACCGTTGTAACCCTTTGAAATAACTCCCCACCCATAGTAGGCCCCGACTGTCCTGTAGCAAGGCAAAAACCGAGTTATGAGTTTCTTGTATCGGAACAATCGGCTGATTCGGAGTGCCCAATTCCATTCTCCACAGCCCCGCTCCACTATTTGACCCGAAATACATTGCATGCTCGAGATCGTTATTTACTTCCAGAATTGCGTAAGTCCGGTTAGGCTGAGTATAGTGCTTAAAATCCGGCTTCTTGTAGGGCGGGATTAATCCATCCGTCACTTCTACCCCACCGCCATCTGAACCCACCCAAATTCGATTCTCGGAATCACGGTAAAGGGCGCGAATGGTGGCAACCGGCAAATTAGCCTCTCCTCCCTTATGGTGATAAAAATTCTTCCGCCGTGGGTCAAACTTATTGACTCCACCACCACTCGTACCAGCCCACACGATTCCCGTTGCATCGATCAGTAACGTCGTTATATCGTTATTGCTCAGGCTCCTTCTGTCCAGCGGGTCATGGGTAAAATGACTAATTCTCTCTGGGACACTACCGTTGCGACTCACTGAATAAATATACAATCCGGAGGAAGCACCGATTATTAACTGATCGAGTTCTCGTTCGTACGCCATCACGGAAATACCCGTCAATAATCCCACCCGCACAAAATCTTCCTCCCCTGGCGAACGCTGAATATATAAGCCGTTCGCCCCGCCCAATAAAAGCTCTCCACTTGCTAGCTGGCAGATTGTCTCGACGTTACCCTGTACCAGGTCTCTCATGCTGATTTTCCGCACTTTGGTAACATCATCCTTTGCTATACGGTAGATCGATTTATTCATCGATACCCATACATTTCCCATACCATCTTCAAATATGGAATGAACATGCAGGTCATCGCTATCCTTATCCACCACCACTTTTTCAAATACCGGTTTGTCTCCCTGCTCAAACTTCTTTAATACAACCAACCCCTTGTCCGTGGCAATCCAAAGGCGCCCCAATCCGTCCGTATGCATTGCCTCTATCGTGCTAGAGGGCAGGGAAGAATCATCCTTCGGGTCGTGATCGAATAGGGTAAACTGGTTGGTCGAACGATCGTAGTAGTTCAGACCATTACCGGTAGTACCTATCCAAAGGTTTCCCGCCTGGTCATCGACAATGCTGAAGATCTGTAGGCCGCTTATGCTTTTGGGATCCTGAGGATCTGGTTTGTAAACCTTGACTTCATAGCCATCATAGCGATTCAGGCCGGCATAAGTACCGAACCACATATAACCGTCATCATCCTGAAATGAGCAAGTTATATGATTTGTAGAAAAACCCTCTAGCGAGCCCAAACGATCCACCAACAACCGGTCTGACTGCCCTGCAACGGAAGCCATCCCCAGCAGTATCAGTAAAGAAGTCAGCAGGAGTAGTTTCCTCCAGTGATAGCCCGTATTTAAGTAAGACAATTCCATATTCCTGAATGATCGTAAATAAACACATCGTCCCTGTTACCCCAGTCACTTCATTTATCAGCTGCTTCACCTCCCGAATTTGTATCCGTAAGGCCCTTTTACCAGGTAAAAATCTCAGGTTTATCGCTTAATGAATTTTGTCGGCCGGCGTCCCGTTGGCTGAGCAAAATAAACGCCTTTGGGTAGATCATGAATCTCAACCCGATTATCAGCTCCTAAGGAGCTGGTCAGTACTACCCGGCCAAAGAGATCGATAATCCGGATGGTTTCGCCTCTTTTAGCGCCTTCAACCCGCAGGTCATCATCCGCCGGGTTGGGAAAAATACGATACGCAGGCATCAGGTGGTTAAGCGTTGATGTCGTTGTACCATTCACGGTCATCAGCAGACGCCCGGTGCTTATGGGGGTGCCACCATCATCCGGCGAGTTAATCATAGTTCCTTCCAGGGTGAACACTTCGTCCGCAAGCACTCCATCAGGCAAAGGAAAAGTAAGCTGCTTGTGACCGTAGCCCGGTAAGGCCGTATAGGACAGATCGTCACCTACCTGGTTTCCCCGCTCATTCAGAAGGCGTAAACGCAAAACACGCTCTTCATTGGCCTGATAGAGGCAGTTAACGTTAATCGTCTCCGCACTTGTCGTTAACTCCGGCAGATTACTGAACCGGAATGATTCCGTCAGGGTAAGTGCCGGAGGCGACGGTGCTGATTCTCCGACCTTGGTCAGGGTAAAAGCATCCGCGAACCCTTCGTTGCCTCCGGCCATGGCAAAGAAAAAGAATTTGAGTTCCGTCTCGTCTCCGGTAGTGAACGTCACCGTCTTACGGATCCAGTCGGTCTCCGTGAATAATACGGAGGCAATGATGTCATCGGAAGTTGTGGACTTTATCCCCAAAGCCACTTGCCCTTGCACGATTCGGGCAGTTGCCCCCAGGATGTATTCGGTGTTGGCTTCCAGCCGCACAATCTGTTCGGGTGCCCCACCGCCAACTATTCTTACGACCTTGCTGCCCTCCGGGGCATCGCTGATCGTGACCACCTCGCGCGGGAAGCCACCCCAGCCCGTCCAACCAGAAAAATCGCCCGTCTCAAACCCCGGATTAACGACCAGGTTATCGTCCGCTATCGGCTCAGGTGTGTCAACATCCAGTAGTTCAAAAGCATGGACAAAATCGTAATATGACGTATTGCGGTTGTCGTCCGATAAATCCGCTGGCCCGGGTGGCGTTTCCCAGTCGTACGTCTCCGTAACCATGTTAATGTGCATCGGGCGGTCAAATGGCGCGGCAGATGCGCCGGTGTTGGCCATAATTCTGTGGCTTTCCTCGCCGTCTATGTAAAATATCATTTCGTTTTCGTTCACCCACCAGCAGCCGTAAGTATGAAACTCTTCGCTGCTGTCTCCCCCGATCGGACCGTCTCCTCCCTGACTGAACGCCCTCGTATTTCCGTTGCAGTCGGTTTGGTAGTAATGAGTATTGGACTTCATTCGATTGGTAAAGCCGGCATTACCGGGGCTCGCCCCCCCGATGGTCTCGATGATGTCCAGTTCCAGACTGTAATTGGGGCACTCCCCTTCGGTTCGCGAATTACTCATCCAGAAAGTGGATGACATCCGGATGTCGCTCGCCTTCAGACGGACTTCGTAATAACCGTGGTAAGCACCGATCTCCCGGCTGACTACCGCGCCCCCACCAATGGAATAAGTACCCGTTGAACCATCAAAAAAGGTTACCGTAGTATCTTGCTCGAGTTGAGAATTTTGAATACGCAGGTTCCCGTCTTCAACCGTTACCGAACGCGGTAGAAAAATAGCAGGTTGCCGCCCCTTCCAGCGGGGGTGGTAGTCAAACCACTTTTCCTGATCCAGCTCCTCTCCGCTAAATTCATCGGTGTACGCATCGTTCACAATCCAGCGGGTATCGATTGGCGGCTCAGGTGCAACGGGGCTGTTTTGGGCGCGGACGCAGGTGCAAAACAACAACAAAAGAGCAAGGGCCTGACCTCGCAAAAGAAACGTATTTGACATGGAGCTATTATTTAAGGGCAAGCTAACCTTTTCCCCTAGATATCTATAGCACTTTGTTCGTCTATGTTAAGGTTTTGGTCATTTGTTGTGGGAAATTCCAGTTAAGCTTGGCTGCATTAATACTGATTGCCAGTATGGCATTGCCCCGGTAGAGCAGACGTCACGCGCCGCCCGGATGTAGAAATAACGCGATCGCGACAAATCTTGATCAGATCCACCCATTATGTCGAAGCGTTTCACGGCACCCGCGTTCGCGCCAAACCAACGGCATCTCCGGGTGGGCCGGCTGGCCCACCGTAAATGCCGTTTTACGCCTTAGGTACCTATTGAACGTTAATCCTGTTGCACCAGATATTGTACATAAGCCCCTATAATCATTAAAGTTATCGCGTAATTTTCTATTTGATTTTTGGTAACATCGTCACATTTCAAAATCCTAATACTATGGACTTTATTGTCGATTTAATCGTTCTTCACATTATCGCCAATGAAGACATAGTGGTCCAAACCTATTCTGACTATCCTGTTACAACGATCCCTACCCGAATAGCAGATCGGGTAGGGGTTTTTTACGCGGACGCAGGTACAGCGTGCATTTCGAAAAAAAATCACTTCGCCGCCTTCCCCGTTCAGGCGGATCGCCATACGGTACGTCCATAAAGATCACCTGCCCCGTCACCGCTTCTGATTAACGTTCACCACTGGTTTTAGTACGGGCGGGACCGTAAAGTTTTGCCAGGCCCGTCCGGGGAGCAATATGCGCCGGTCCATTCCGGATACAGGTTCCGGAGAATTTGCGTTCGCCTCTTTACGTCCGGATGATTACACGCAGATAACCTGGACTAGTAAGAAAGCTGCTGCTACGTTACGTTGGTTAATATCCAGATGGTGCTCCATGATTGTAAGGTCCCGGAGCGGTGCGCACCAGTCCGCTGTAAGGCCACGCCCACCGTGTTATTGCATACCTTTACCATGCTATATTTCAGGTTCTAAAATCAGCCGCCGCATGCCAAAGCCCGACCTTTCCGTTTTGGGGCAGACCGTCAGATTTGACAAACAGTCGGACTACGTCTGCCTTACCGACCTGGCTAAACTCAAGGGCGACGGTCGCACCCACATTGCCAACTGGCTGAGAACTGCTACCACCATCTACTTCATCGAAGCCTGGGAGCGTAAGTTCAATCCTCATTTTAATGTAGTCGATTTCGACTACATTAAAACAGGCATCGGTTCCAACACCTTCAAGCGTTCCGCCGATGATTTTCAAAAATCGGGTTGTGTCGGGATCTTTGCGCGTGCGGGTCGCTATGGTGGCACGTACGCCAACATCCAGTGGGCCATTCATTTCGCTAACTGGATGGACCCCGAGTTCTACCTTGAAACGCTGAACGCATACCTCGACATGAACGAGCGGTTGTTCGGACCCGATGCGGCAAAAAAACGCTTTTCCCGCGAACTGGCCGCCGAGAACTTCAAACTCATCTCCGGCACGGCAATCAAAGCCCTGCCGGAGGCTGCCGATGCCCTCTTCGAAAAACGCATTGCCTCCGTGGAGGCCGACATTCTCAATCTTGCCCTTTGGGGCATGACCGCCCGCGAATGGCGCATTAAATTTCCCCAGACAAACGAGCGAAAAAATATGCGGGATTACGCCACCGCCGAAGAGCTAAAAACGATGTCGTCGCTCCAGGTACTCAGCCAGGAGATGTATGAGAACGGTTTCACCTCCGAGGAACGACTGGACCGCCTGAGCCGCAAAGCCGAAGAACTGATTGGGCACTACTGCGATACGCCGCAAAAGAAGGACCTGCTCGGACTGGCGCAGCATAAGCGGGGTTGGGGAAGATTCGCTTTTTGAGCAGACAAGACATACCCAGGCCGCACTTTCGTTATTTACGCCCTAACCGCGACATCTGTCCGCGCAGCTTCTTGCTCCAGTCTTCGAGCGTCTTTAGGCCCTTAAAGTGCTCGGGGTGCGCCTGCTTGACGAAGCCCCGGAAGATGGCGCGGAACATCGGATCGGCCATGTTCTCGGCATTGGAGCGGCTCTTTTTATACCCGCTTCCGCGTCTTTTGGCGGCCTTGGCGAAAGCGTTGGCTTTTGCCGCGGGGTTCCGGTCGAAAATACCACGGATCACCTCTTCGGTCTTCGCGATCAGTTGCTGGTGGATCTCGTTGTATTTTTCCTCCACCTGAGCCAGCTTGCGTTTGCGTTCCTCTTCTTTTTTGCGGGCCTGCCGGCGCTTCTTCTCGTCGGCGGCGCGGGCGTTGACGAGGTTATCCGTGGATACCATCGTGTGCAGGTAGCCGCCGATGTTCTCGATCTGTTTGCCGGATTTCAGTTGGTTGAGGGTGTAGTTGATCCCGTACTGGATCTGCTCCTCGGGGTAGGTCTTCACCCAGCGGCGCACGGCCGGCTCGTCGACGTGTTGCTCGATCTGAACGTAAAGGCGCGCCACTACGGCGTCTTCCTCGTGGTCGACGGGCTCGGCACCGAGTTCGAGCACCTTGGCGTCGGTCGGCACGTCGTAGCGCGGGTTGCGCATGATGATGAAGCGGATCTTGTGCACCTTGCGCCCCTGTTTGATGGGTTCGAACTCGAAGCAGAGATCGGTGTGCAGCAGCAGGTGCCCCTGGGCTTTCTTAAGGATCTTCTGGTTGAAGCTGCCGTAAAGGGGATAATTATCTTTGGAAACCATTTTTCCCTTCGAGTTGCGGTGCATCTCCTTGGCACCGATGATCTCCTTTAGTTCCTCGAATTCAAAAGTGCGGTAACCGATTTTCTCATACTGCTTTAGCAACTCGTATATGCGTACGGAGTAGCTGCTCGGCAGGTTCAGGATATTTTTCACGTCGTATACCGTGAAGCGGGATTTAAGCTCCAGAATGTGGGGCTTCATCTTTGGGTGAAACCGAACTTCGATATAGTTGGTGTTGGAGCCCTGCACCTGGGTGGTGGCGTCGACGATGAGGTGGGTGCGGGTTTCGTTGACGCCCTCTTCCGTTTCCTGAAAGATCGATACCTCTTTCTGAAGCAGGGTGTTGGCCCCGTCGCGGAGCAACTCGTAAGAGGCCTTGTCCTTGTCAAGACCAAACTCCTGGATGATGTCGCGCAGGTAGATGCGATAAGGTTTGAAGTCCTCGTCCGCCATGCGCACCATGGTGATCATCTTGGTGAAGACGCGCGTCTCCCACATGTTGAATTTGTAACGGGCCTCGACCAGAGAGTTGGATTTCCTGACCATCAGGCGCACGGTAGGTATGGTTGGTGTCATCTTATGGTATCAGTAAACGCAATTATAACTTGTGCCAAGTTACGGTATAGTTGGGTTCGTACAAGCCGTGTGGGCCTGCTCCGGGGAAGTATACCATCTTTAGGAAACTGTACCATTTTTAGGTACTCCCCTCCCCTACTTTCGGTACACTTTTACCGAATCCTGGTACACTTCTCCCTACTTTTGGTACTGCTGGCCCTAAATCGGATATAGTTGTGCCCGTAAATTATTGGTTTACAGTCTATTACAAGACCGGAAAAGGATAAAAGAAGTTAAAAGAAGAAAAACAACAGCCGGGGCTCATTCCTAGTTTTGGTACAGTTGTCTCTTCTGATTATTGATTTAATGGGTATACCACCTCAACAGATACCCTACTGGCGTTCCTATAAATGGTATACTTTGGTCCGCACTTTTTTTGCGGCAGGTACGGTCACTTCTACTGTGCGTCCTATAAATGGTACAATTGGCCGATTTTGACCCGGATTACGGTGTGTGTCGTGACTACGCGATGCTTTAGGCTACTTCCGCATCCTAAATCTGGTATAGTTGTGGCCTTTATCGTCCTACATCCGGTATAATTGAGCATTAGGCTGTCTTTCTTCCCGGGTAAGGCGCACCGCATCGTCAGGGAATGTGCTGATCGAATGGCCCCCGGCTACGTCCTACATCAGGTATAATAAGCGTTTGCCGGGTAAAATTGGGTCCTGCCGGAGAATGTACACTTTTCTCGTAGGGGGCTGCGCTACGCGATGTTTAAAAAAGCGATTGAAGTGCAGTTATCGATAAGTTTTTAGCAGTTGACCGGCAATGATGCTTCCCTTTGCTGCCTGGAAGGGGCTCGTTACCTTGAGTTCCTGAACTATACCATCAGGCCGGGTATCGTGGATCAAGGGTGTTGAATGAGCGGAGGACGGCTTTATCCTATATTTGGTATATAAGACGTAAGTATCTGATAATCATATGTTTAAGTCCATCGGTCTTAAGTGCCTTCTCCCTAGATTCGGTATAGTTAGGACATAATGCTTCTGAACCGGACCTCGACGGGGACAAATTGTCCTCATTTTTCCTAGATATGGTATGAATGGACTGAGCGGGTGCCCGATCTTCCTAAATTCGGTATAGTTGAGCTGCGGGCCGACCCCTCCTACCGTTTCCTAAATATGGTACAGTTCGCCCAAGTGGTCATTCGCGGACTATAAAGACCGCTCCACCACCCCGATAATGTAATCCTTCATCGAGATCTCCTGGTGGATGGCGAGTAATTTCAGTTTTTTGTGCAGGGCCTGCGGGATGTCGAGGGTAAGACGTTTGGTGCCTTCTTTAGGGTGGACCGAGCGGGATACCGACGATGCTGCCGAATTTTCCTTGCGCGGCCGTCCTCTTCCACGTTTTGGCGTGGGCGGCGCGGCGCTGGTCTTCGCGACCTGTTTGGCGGCAACCGGTTCCGCCCGCGCTGTTTTACTACCGCGTTCTTTATCAGGCGCGGACGCAGGTGCAGGGGAAGTTGGAGAAGTGGGGATCTTTTCCTCTCCCCTACCCGCTTTACTTACTGCCGGCGGTGGATTATCGGCGACCTTCCGGACGACTTCGTCCATCCTGGCCTCCGTCACCTTCAGTTCCCGTTTCAACGAGGGCCGCTTCATGTTAGCGGCGAGTAGCTTTTTCTTTGCCATTTTATTATTTCTTTACTTCTTTATGTCTTTAAATATACGCTTTGCCGGTGAATTACACTGCATCATCTCTCTGAGTCTTTTACCAGATGTACTTTAGAAACCCGGAGACGTCCTCCCCGCTCCTCAGGGTTTAAGTTTAAACACAAGTTCTGGAGCAGGTAATACGACAGCCTACGCAGTATTGACCCCATCTAACCCTCCTCCTTGAGTAGAAAGCCGCTTGTTTACAGCCACTAATGTTCAAGACCTTAAATTCCGACTCCAGAGTCGTCTCCCCTTTTTACCGGGGAGGGGCCGGGGGTGGGATTTTCTCTGACGGGCTGATCATATCATGGAATTCAGACTTGTGGGCAAACTTCACCTTCTCGGGAGAGGGCCCCGGAAGGAGGAATTACCCCCCACCTCCATCATCTCTCCGCCGTAGCCAGTGCGATCAATTCCTTGGTCAGCCGGTTGATCTCCGTGCGGGCCTTCCGGTCCGAGCCGTATTCCAGTACGCCCATGCCGGAAACGTTGGCCTCGCCGTACACCACCCGGTTACCGAGCTTTACGTCGAAGACGCCTACGCTGTACGTTTCGGCGAGTTGGTCCACGATGCTGGCGGCCAGTTCGTGCAGGGTTACGTTGCGGCGGTACATATTCACCAGTAGCTGGGCCTGAACGGCATCGTCGCCGGCATCTTCCTTGGCCTCCCGGATCTCCTGAAACTTTTCCAGCAGTTGCTCCGATACCCATACGTCGCTGCCGCCGGTGGTACTGACCGGAATCACAAGCAGATGACTGGCGTACATCGCCTTCACGGCCAGCGGCGACAGGGCCGGCGGGCAGTCGATCAGCAACACGTCATAGTTGGCGTACTGAGCCCGCACCTGTTTGGCGAAGCTCTTTGGGTTCGTCAGGCTCACGCAGGGGATCGAGGGTTCCACACCGTTCTCGTCACGTTTATCGGCCCACGAGGTCGTCGCTTTCGTATCGTCGGCATCGATCAGGCAAACCCGGTAACCCTGCAAGATCAACGCTACGGCCAGGTTCTGTGCCACGGTCGTTTTGCCGACGCCACCTTTGTAATTAATGGAAGATATAATCATCAGAATTGTTCTTTAAATACTTAAATAAAGCTTTCATTGCATCTTTAAATAAAGAAATGACCAAATCATCTTTTAAAGAAATAAGGACTGCTTTACACAAAGATATAAAGATGTAATTAAATCTGCAAATGCGTGGATAAAGACTTCTGTTAATCTTTAAATAAATGAAAACTTATTTAATGAAAAAAAGATTTCTTTATTTAAAGAAGATTTATGAGAATTGACATAGAAACCGTTGAATTGTCTGACACTACAGTACATTATGTAACCGATTTATGAAAAAAAGCGGTGATCGGACCGGTCTGATCGACCGAAATGGAGATTGAATAGGGTGCCATAGCCTACCGTACGGGGGCGTGCGACACACCTTGCTTTTTTTGCATAAAGAAGTCTTTATACAGAAAAACTTCATTTAGTACTATTCTGTATCGGATCGTACCCGGGCATGCCGGCATGAGTGATTTAAAGGCTGTTTAAGCGATGTTCTTGTATCGCCGATGCAGGTGTAGTCAGGCATCTTGAAAATCGATCATGGGCGCTTACTGGCGCAAATTTAAGTTATAGCCGGAGTGGGGGGAGCGCGGTAAGACAATGTTCGATCCCTTCGCTTATTTAACCGGAACCGAATCTCCTCCCAATACGGTGTACTAAAACCAGCGGCGCTGGTTTTAGCGCTGCCGGGGTTGGACTGCGAGCGGGTCACTTAACCCATTTCAGAGGAGAAATTTCCGTCTGACGGATATGGCGGGAGCGGCCATCGAATAAATTAATGCATAGGCTTAAGGCCGGATTAGCACCCTTCCCGGCTCATCGCCGAACGTTGTTTTGCGCTTACTATACGTGTATTGAACGAAAGGAAATTCGGGACCGGACCGGAAAGCATACTAATATCCATGAGGGTTCCCTTAAGAAACGGGATTGTTCCCGGACAAATTACGGGCGGTAGCTGAAAAAAAGAGCGGCAACGTATTTGAAACGTTTAGCTTTGCTAAATGTCAGACCGGTACATAGTTCCTGAAGAGGCGGGTACAGGATGTAACCGCGTCTTACTCATCGAAAAAGACCCGCTACAAGCTCACCTGCTGAAAGTGATGATCCGCAAATCCGGTTGGATTGTTTGTACGGCTGTAAGCCCTCGGGAAGGCCTGCTTTGCTGCGAGCACGACTTCTTCGACGCAGCTGTGATTAATTCTGATTATCCCGACGACGTTGACGGGTTCACGCTGGCGGGATTGCTGCGCGTGAAGTACGGCATACCCAGCCTGATGATCACCTCGGCACGCTATGCCGAACTTAAAACCCAGTCCGGATTCAGGACGGAACAGGAACTGATGTTCAAACCCTACCAGATGCTGGAGTGCAGACGCCGCCTGCAACAGTTGGCGCCGCTCGGGAGTCAATAATACTTAAAATGACGGTAAATCAATCCTGAATTGTAAAATATCCGGGGAGGCTTGCTTTTATCGTGCGCAATTAGTGATTTTTTGACGTGCTTAGCTGTATCTTGCCGGAGATGTAGCGCAAACCGTTCATCGTCTACGTACTACTAATTCATATCCCAAGGAACATTACCAAAAAATCTCGTTGTTTCAAGAAGTCTTTTGTTGGAAATCATTAGCGCGGAACGCGGGGGTAAACCCCTGCTTACGTTTGATCATAACGCAGTTTTGTGGGTAGGTTTGCCGTCGTTTGCAACCTGCAAGTTTTAAAATTTAGTCTCTCCAGAACATTAGATGTATTTTTTTCATATTTTTCTCCAGATTCATAATTTACTGATGACTGCTTTTTTTAAAGCAAGGTCTTCGGGAAAACCTTTGTGCGCCACAGCGGTGATTTCCGGAGATCCGCGACTTATACGGAGAGTCAATAATTCGGCCCGTGTCTTTTTTTCGGCGCTTATTCCTCTGGTGAAATTATTTTCCTGGCCGGGGCCGGGCAGGGTCGGGATGACGAGGTCGGGTGTTTGCCCGACTTTATGTCGGGCTGGCGTTACGGGTAACGTCCGCCGCAATTCTCGGATCACTAAACTTACGGGTGCCGGAATTTTTGCGGTTTTAACCTTGTTATCCTCTTCGCTGCACGGGCAACAAAATTCCGCGTTACTGGATTCCATTCTGGAAAGTCCGCAAGACACCCACCAGGTGCTGCGATTGATTGAATTGACTGACAGCCTGATTACCAACCGGGAGGCCGTTCCGGAGCTTGTTTTCGAACGTGCCATCGAACTGGGTAACGAACTTAAATATAACCATGGCCTGATGAAGGTCCATACCAGCCGGTACATTTACTACCTGAATACGGGGAATACTGCCGGAGGCCTGGTGACCGTTGAAAAAGCAATCGAGTACGCACGAATTTGCGACAAAGACTATCTGGAGGATTGGGCCTATTTATCAAAGGTGAATTTTTTAATGATGGCCGGTCAGACCAGGGAGGCCGCTGAGTTAGCGGCTTCCCTGGCCAGAAAGTTCCACGAGGATGAGAACTTGAATATGGAACTAAGAGCTTACGGCTTGCTGTCGATGTTGTATTCCGGCGTAGGAAATGTAGCGCTTACCGTCCTTTACGATTCCACGGCCGTCGCACGGGCTCGGAGCAGCAATGATGACTTGCTGTTGTGCAAGACATTACTGATCGTATCCGGAAACAACGGCTTGCTGAGTATGCCGGAGGAAGCACTCGCCACGGCGGAGGAGGCACTGGCCATTGCCCGGAAAAACGATTTCAAGACTGAAATTCGTAATGCTTTAAGTATGCGGGCGGAAGCCAGCATCGCCATGGGCCAATACACCGCGGCAATCGAAGACTACGATTTCCTTAAGGTCGGAGAAATGGGCCAAAAATCTCCCTGGCGCATGATCAACAAAGGCATCGCCCTGCAGCGAGTCGGACGTCACGACGAGGCCCGGGAGATCCTGCTGGAAGCCATTCAAATCAACAAAAGTAATTCCAATGACCCCCTGGAACTCAAACGGGCATATAATGCCCTGCAAACGGTAGGCCTCGATCAAAAAGAGTACGACATCGTAACCAGGTACGGCAAGTTAATGGCCGCCCAACAAGATTCCCTGCAAATCGCCGAAAATACCAAAAGCCTGCTGGAACTGGAAGAAAAGTATAAAGCGGAAGAAAAAGAAACGGAAATTCGTTTTCAGCAGGAACAATTGAAATTTCAGCGCAACCTGCTTTACATAACGATATTCGTGCTCCTTTTGGCCCTTGTTGCCGGTATGCTGCTTTTTTTGCTAAGAGAAAAGCTAAAGAAGCGAAATGCTCACAACGAAGAATTGGTGGCGGAAAAAGATGTCCTGATCGGGGAGATTCACCACCGGGTCAAAAACAATCTGCAGGTCATTTCCAGCTTACTTCAACTCCAGCGCAGCGGTTTGCACTCGGATAATGGTAAAGGCCGCGAAGCACTCATGGAAAGTCAGAGCAGGGTAAGCGCCATGGGGCTTATTCACAAAAAACTGTACCAGGGTGAAGAAGTGACCACGGTGAATATGCAGGAATACCTGCGCGACCTGGGCGAAACGTTGCTGGATGCCTACCGCCTGGAAAATCAAGTAGACATTTTCTACGACGTATTGGACATCGAACTCGATGTGGACATCGCCATCCCTCTAGGGCTAATCATCAACGAACTGATCACCAATTCTCTGAAGTATGCTTTCCCCAGGGATCGGGAGGGTACCATTGAGATTGTTTTACACAAGGACAACGACCGGCTGAAATTGGTCGTGAGTGACGACGGGGTAGGCCCGGCCGCAGCGGAAAAGCGTACCGACAGTACCTCCTTCGGTACCAATCTGATCGGGCTGCTGACGAAAAAGTTGAAGGGTGACCTGCAGCGGCTGGAAGGAAAAGGCTACGGAGTGAAAATTCTGTTTTCCGCTTAAACCCGAACAGGAACCGAACGCTAAAAATCAGCCTTCATCGCTTTGCCAAATTTTAAACCCGACCGTTGGTTTTGATCCGTAGCAAATGTGATCCGGTTTACGCTTCACATTTTATTGATCAGCACGAAGATTTCCGCGCGCTTGGAACGACTTAGCGGTACCTTGTGCTTGTCGAGAAAAACGAACAACTCACCGATCTCCGTGATCCTGTTCAAATTCACTACGTAAGAGCGATGACAACGAAAAAAAGGGGCGTCGGCCGGAAGCTGGGCGCTGATTTTTTTTAGCGTTTTGGTGGCCAGGTAGGTCTTTTCAGCTGTATATACCTTGCAGTAATAATCGTCGGCTTCCAGGTAAAGGATGTCGGAGATCATCACCCGGATCAGACGTTCCTTCACCTTGATGAACAACCGGTCTTGCGCATTATGGGCTGAATCGTCCTTTATGGCCGGGGAAGTCGACGGCGTCGGAGAAGATTCCCCGATGGCCAGCGCAATGGCGTGGTCCAGGTCCTTACCCCGAAAGGGTTTCATGAGAAAAGCCTGAGGGTTTGCCTGCTGTGCCCGCCGGAACGTTTTCTCTTCGGAATTGCTGGTGAGAAAGATCAGGGGAGCGTCGGTCTTTTCACGGAGTTGCAGGGCGGTTTCTACTCCGTCGAGTTTGCCGGCGAGGTTGACGTCCATCAGAATGAGGTCCGGAGTTTGCTGATCCACTTTCAGCAGTGCTTCTTCCCCGCTGCTCACGTTGGCCATTACCTCAAAGCCTAGCGTCATCAGCCGGTCCATGAGATCAGCGGCAATAATAGGTTCATCTTCTACGATGAGAATAGTTGGAATTTTCATGAGGTCGGTTACAAAAAGCGGGAGAGAGCCGCTGTTCGCAAGATATGGCATTCGACCAAATAAAAAAACCGGAGCAGTTGTATAACTGCTCCGGTGCAAAGTGTTGTAAAAACGTCTCTCTAAATCAAATTAGTGTTGTTCAATTCAATACTTCTAATCTTATGATACAAATATAGACCGCCCTGAACTACCCGGGAAGATGTTATTAGCCAAGTGCCCTTTAATTTCAGTAAGCGGTCGATATTTTCAGTAAGCAAATCATAGTAGGTGGCTGCGGCACGGGTTCGCGGTTTGTGCCGGGTACCGCCCGAAATTGGCCGTTCCCGGAATCCGCGACGCTTAAGGCTGGCGAGAAGTCAGCCGACCGGGTAATTTCGGTTGATTAGTAGTGCCGTTCAGCGTTCAAAATTTACCGAAATTGGGTAGGGTAGGGGACGCACTCGGAAAGGCAATGGCTGCCCAAGCGTAAGTTTTCCGGCGTCATCGCAACAACTTTACCGAACTGACACACACGGACCAGTTCCTTCAGGCGCGGACGCGGGTGCAGCGTATGTTTTTTAAGAAGCAGTGCTCCCCGTCACTCCGGCGAAAGTAACTAACTTGTGAAGGCTTAACCCCTCACCAGCCATGATAAAGCTATTTCTTTCCTTCGGAATCCTTCTTTGCACCTGCGGCCCCGCCACGGCCCAACTTCCCGACAGCTGCAAGCTTGACATGGGCACCAACCTCGCCGGCCTCGCCGACTACGGCACCGAACTACCCTTTGTCGACCTGATGCGCAACAGCCGCGAATGGTACACCAAGTCGGTCGGTGATCCCCTCAGCCCGTTCAACTCCGGTTTTGCCGACAGCCTCGAACTGCGCCCGGATGGCTACCCCACCCACGTACCCCAAACCGTCATCGGCTCCACCTTCCCCCAGCAGGTTGCCACCATCTGGGGTAAAACTGATGGCTGGCCCCTGGGCGAGTACACCATCCTGTGGGACGGTACCGGTGAACTCAGCTTTTTCGGCACCTACGAAAACCTGCAGACCGGCAGCGAACGGCGCGCTACTTTCGACCTCACCCGCCGCATTGACGGCGTCGTCGAGATCAAGATCGTGCGCAGCGAAGCGGGCGACCCGATCCGCAACATCCGTCTGCTGATGCCCGGCGCGGAGACCACCTACGAAACCGAACCTTTTAACCCCGTCTGGCTCGAAAAAGTAAACGTTTTTGAAACCGTCCGCTTCATGGACTGGGGCTCCACCAACGGCTGGGGAACCCGCAACGGCGAAACCGGCGACGGAACCCTCGCCGATTGGGCTGACCGCAGCCGGCCCGACTTCTACACCTGGACCCACAGCAAGGGAATCCCATACGAGATGATGGTGAAGTTCATGAACGACAACGACAAAGACGGCTGGGTCTGTGTACCCCATACGGCCAGCGAAGACTACGTCCGGGGAATGGCCCGCTTCTTCCGCGACAACCTGGAACCCGAACGCCACCTCTACGTAGAGTACAGCAATGAGATATGGAACTGGATCTTCCCCCAGGCGCAGTGGGCTAACCGCTACGGCTGCGAGATACCCGGTGTCTCCTGGCCCGAGGGCACTACGACTTTCATCCAGAATATGCTCGACGTATGGACGGAAGAATTCGCCGCCGTACCGGAGCGCACCAGCCGCGTCGTGGGCGTACAGGCCGGGTGGCTCGACGTGGCCCAGCGCGTCGCCTTCACCGTTGATACCGCCACCTACGACTTCGTTTCCCCCACCTACTACTTCGGCTTCTCCGAAGCGGCCGAAGCCGAACTCGACGGGCTGGGTGCCGGGGCTACCGTGGCCGACGTCGCCCGCCTTGCCCGCGAATCCATGCCGGCCAGCTTCCGCTACCTCACCGACATCAAGACCGAAGTTGCCGACCGCATCGACAAACCTTTGGCTTTTTACGAGGGTGGTCAGCACCTGACGCCCGATCCCTTCGGCGTGGTTCCCACCTACGCGGAGGCCTTGATCGGCGTGCAGCGCGACACTTCCATGTACAACCTTTACAACAAGTGGTTTGATCTCGTCCGTTCCCTGCAGGACGGGGAGGAGCCGCTGGCATTGATGAACTTTTCCTTCGTGGCACCCCGCAGTCCACAGTTCGGCAGCTGGGGCCTGCTGGAAACGATGGATCAGGACACGGCGCTGATCCCCGCGCCTAAATTCAGGGCGGTGCTGGAAAATATGTCGGGGACTTGCTCGGGGATCACCTCCGTTTTTGGCCGGGATGCCGTGACTGAATCCCTCAAAATTTTCCCTAATCCCAACCGGGGCGGATTCAGGGTGGAGGGCCCGGCCGGACGCGCTGACCTCAGGATTTACAGCCTCACCGGGCGGTTGGTCTGGCACCGCAATGACCACAACCTCACGGAACCCGTTAACCTGACGAACGTCCCCGCCGGAAGTTATCTCCTGGTTGCGGATCAGGCTGATTCAGCACTTGTCTGGCGGGCGCGGGTGGTGATCACCAACTGATGACCTGGTACCGGGATAGACTTTCCGGCCAAATGGGATTGCGGGTAAATTTTTCTCCAACATACGCCCGCCCGGGAGCGCTCGGGTTAACCCCATTCGATTTTTTCCTTACGGCAAAAGATAGGTTTTTACCGCAAACTCCGCTTGTGCGTTACGTGGGTTCTGCTCGAACCAGAACGTAGCCGTAACCATCTCATTGGGGCCGAGCAGACGAATTGCCACCGATTTTTCTTCGCTGTATTCGTCGGTGCCGCCGTCAGATTTGGTCAGGGTTGCGCTTGTGGTCAGCGCATGAACGCTGAGGGTGCTTTCGTTCGTCACCTCAACCGGCATTGCCCAGCCGTTGTCCCGTAGTTCGATCTTATCCTCCAACACGTGGAAAGAGATATTCGGCTGCTTGTCGGGACGTATTGCCGACCAGATAAAATAGCCGATGAACGAGACTACGATCAGCAAGCTAAAGCCGCGTATCGCCCAGGATAAGATGGTGGGAGCAGGGCTTTGTTCGTCGGCGTCGGAAGATGCACCGTCCTTCTTTTCCGTTTTTCCTTTATTTTCAGACATCGCGTTGGGTTGTTTTGGGTGTTCCGGGATGCAGCTGCAACCAGGTTTAAGTCGGCTTTAGATGATCAGGCGGCCGGCGGACCCACCCAGGGTAGTGGCGTATCCAAGGACGACAATCCAGGGTATCGCCAATTCGTGCGGGGTACTGAGCGTCAGGTACCCGAACATCCACAGAAGAGCGGCACTGACCAGCAGCGAAATGGAATAACAAATTACCGTCTCCGCCCATTCGGGACCCAGTATCGTACCCTTGTCTTCTTGATCCTCGAGGAACTCCGTCATGAATACCATCAGGTAACTCACGAACAGAGAGAAAAGCACGATGCCGATTAACTGAAAATTATTGACGGAGGTGGCGATGATGATGGGTTCCTGGGTCGCCCCCACGTTAAAAGCGAACATCAGTCCTCCCAGCAGGCAGGCGATCAGCTTCTTCTTGTCTTTCGACCATCCTTTGGTCTGGTCATTATCTTTATTGCTGGCGGACAACTGACTTTTGGCCAGGCTGGCTCCGAAACTTGTCGGTACGGTCTCGAGGGCAATACAGGAGACGATCATCTCGAAGCTCATCTGGCTGGTGAGTTGATCGATCAGTAGCAAAGTAATGGTGCTGGCTACCATGCCGACGCCAATGCTTTCCAGGGCATCGAGCCACGGCATTTGCCGGGTGGGTTTTTCTTTAAAGTTGCTGTAATAACAATAGCCCACGTTCAAAAAATAGGCAACTACCAGGATAATGATCATCATCCAGGCCGGAATGGATCGTGCTCTTTCCCACATCTCCATCGTATAATGCAGGGGCAGGGCTAAAAACAAAGCTCCGCAAAATGCGCGCGACAAATCACGTATTTCGACCTTATACAACTCGGTGATCTCTCCGTCAGAAGGTACTTTTAATCGCAAAGGGGATGTTTCGAAAAAGCTGGCCATTGTTAAGAGCAACGGAGCGTATTTCAGGATTGTTCGTCGTTGTTGCTTTGCGCTTACGCCATACTCCGAACAAGGAACTAAACCAAACGGGGTTTTGGTTGCCAAAAACGGTAGGGTCCCGAGGCCGGCACGTTTAAGTCTGCGGGCGGTTCGGTCATCACGCCGTAGGAAGGGAAGTCCTATGTACTGCGGGTCAATAACGACGTCCATCTCAACATCTTCCGGTCCCCCTTATCACCGCGCTTTGCACACTGAAAGCTTAGTATACCTGTTTTCAGCTTCCCTATCCGTTGCTTGGCCAGACTTCCCGACAGCCCTACTGACCAAGATCAAGCAACCGTACCACCCCGCCGTTCACCCCCACCAGAACCCGTGAGCCACCCCGTCCGTCGCGCAATCGCACCAGGCTGCGCGCATTTTCCCGTACGTCAAGGTAACCGGTAATTACTTCCAGCGAACCGTCTTCGGCGAGCGTCAGCGCAAAACCGTTTCCTCCGTCAAAAGGTCCGCCGAGGGGCTCGGTAGCGTAATCGTTTTGCACGCAAACAAGGGCCGTTCGGCCGTCGGGTAGGGTAGTTGGCATGGCGGCCCGGAGGGGAGCGGTCTGCGCCAGGGCGGGTAAGGGGCAAACTGTAAAGTTGCCGCTGCCGTCGTTTTCCAGGTAAAGGGAGCGCAGTTCTACTGCCGTTAACTGGAAGCCGTCGCCGGAGAGGGGGGGCAGCTTTGCCGCCGAGTAGTCTCCGTAAGTTGCAAAGTCGGGAAACTGCCGTTTTAGCGTGGGCACCTGTCGGGCCAGGGTATTGCGCGGAGCGACGGGGTAGGCCCGCGTTCCGTTGAAGGTAGTCAGGATGGGATCGATCGCGCCGTTGTCGTCGAAGTCGTCGGCGTAAAGTACCATCGGTTGGTCTGCAGTGGCCTGGTAGGGGGTGTTGAGGCCCACGTTTCCGGCCACCAGGTCGAGGTCGCCGTCGCCATCCAGGTCGATGCCGGTTAGGGAGTAGTACCAGCCGCTGGTGGCGGGGAGCTTTTGTGCTTCCTTAAGACCTTCCGTGGAGCCGAGGCAGATACGAACGGGCTCGAATTCGCCGACAACGGCCAGGTCGGCGTAGCCGTCGCCGTTGAAGTCGCCGGCCACGGCGTCGATCACCATGCCGAAGTCCAATTCCTCGGCATCGCCGGACGGGGCGATCAGTACGGACGGAGCCGCCCGTGGGTAAGCACCGGCTGCCATCCGACGGCCGATGAACAAGTGTTCCTGAGTCTCCCGGTCGTTCCGCAACTGCACCACGGCGGAAGTCATGCCTAGGGGCAGGGACATCGGGTCGGCAAGCAATTCCAGGCGGCCGTTCTTTACGGCGTAGACCATATCTTTCAGCAGCATTTCCTTTTTACCGAACTCACTGCTGCCGTTGCCGACGTAGAGCAAGTCGCCCGTTTCCTTTTCGATCACCCGGAGGACGGTTGCTTCGCTTGCGCTCGTTTCGTCCAGAGTTTGCACCTGCGTCAGCGCCCCCTCATCCTGTTTCCATACGCTGACGGGTTGCCCCGCCGCGCCGCCGAACACCAGTTCATCCATGCCGTCGTCGTCCAGGTCAAGGGCGGTCATGGCGGGGCCGTCGTGACTGTTGTCGCGTACCGCCAGGGCGTATTCGTCGAAATCCGAGTAGAACGATTCCTGGTGTACGGGGCCGCCTTTTAGTTCAACGGGTATTTTTTTGGGCGCGGCCGCAGGTGCAGTAAAAGTTGGAAGAGCAGGGTTCCAGCCCACCTCCGTCACCTGGTTTGCCGCAAGGTCCCGTAGGCGAACACCCCGGCCATCGGGGAAGCGCACGATCAGGGAGTCGACCCTGATGCTTTGGTGGAGACCGAAGTGAATAAGCTGATCGACGGTAGAGAGATACCCCCGTTGGCGATAATGCTCGTGGTAAATTGTTTCATCCGCGGTGTAAAGCCAGACCTTGGTGCCGAGGGCATCGGTGTTTCCCGGCGGTCCCTTCAGCAGGAGCTGGTGATAATTCGTACTCACCGTATCCCGCTCCCGGCTGTGATTGCGGAAGATGCCGGCCGGTTCGTTGATGTTGTTCGTCACCAGGTCGAGGTCACCGTCACCGTCGAGGTCAACGAAGACGGCCCCGTTGCTATAGCTGGGTACCTGTGGCAACCAGTCTCCCCCCGGCTGACTGAAACGGAGATCGCCGTCGTTGCGGAAAAAGTAGTTCGGCTGGTGGACACCGCTCACTTCCCGCAGGCTTTCGGTTACGCTCTCCAGCTGTTTTTGCCGCGTTCCGAACATGTTCGACTGTTTGTTAAAGTCGATAAAATCCTTATTCGTAATGTCCTTCGGGTAGCCGTTGGAGACGAAGATGTCGCGGTCCCCGTCGTTATCGAAATCTGCCAGCAGCGGCGTCCAGCTCCAGTCGGTCGAGGCCACGCCGGACTGGAAGGCTACGTCGGCAAACTTCCCGTTGCCGTTATTCAGTTGCAGGGTATTGCGCACGAACTGCTTGGCGTAGCCCCGTTCCACTTCCATCCGGTGGCCCTGGTGCGGTACGTCGCCGAACATGGTCTTCTGTCGCAGGTTATCGTCGGGGAGCATATCGACGACCATGATCTCGGGTGCCCCGTCGCCGTTCAGGTCAGCCACGTCAACGCCCATTGCGTTGCGGGACTGGTGACCGGTCCGCTGCCGCAGCTCGTCCCGAAAGCCCTCGCCCCGTTGGTTGATCAGCAGGAAGTCGTTGGAGAGGAAGTCGTTGGCCACGTAGATGTCCGCGTAGCCGTCCTGGTTAAAATCCTGTACGCCCACGCCGAGTCCCCATCCCTCGGTCTTGATGGCTTGGGGCGTCCAGTAAGGCTCCGCACCGTTTGAGCCGTCTGTCCCTCCTGCCCCGTTTAGGCCGTCCGAGCCGTTTCCCCTCTCCCTGGGAGAGGGGCCGGAGGAGAGGGAATTCAAATAAACCCGATCCCCACTCTTACCCCGCCCCGTAGTATCCGTCCCCTTGGCAACGTTGCGGTTGTAGTTCTCGATGGCGTTGTTGAGTACGTAGAGGTCGAGATCACCGTCGTTCTCGTAGTCGAACCAGGCGGAGTGGGTGCAGTAGCCCGTATCGTCGAGACCGAACTCCGCCGCTGCTTCGCGGAACCGGGGTATGCCCCGTTGATCAATGCCTTCGTTGAGGAACAGGAGATTGGGGGTGTCGTCGGCTCCGGAGAGGTTGAGGGTGGCGAAGTAAATGTCTTCCCAGCCGTTGCCGTCAAAGTCGCTCACGTTCACGCCCGCGCACCAGACCGTGGTGGTGAGGCCGGCAGCTTTCGTTACGTCATCAAACGCCCATTTGTTCCGCTGCAGAAAAAGCGCGCTGGAGACCAGGTTGCCGCTGAAAACCAGGTCCGGCCGCCCGTCCCGGTCGAAATCTCCAACGCCTACACCGCCCCCGTTGTACAGGTACTCGTGGGCGATGATGTTGATGGAGTCGTTTTCGGGGATGGTGTTGGTAAAGGCTATGCCGGCGACCGGGGTGAAGAGGGCTGGCGAATTACGTTGTTGGCCGCTACAGCCCGCTAGCAGGAAAACTGGTAAGAGGTAGCAAAGGGCTTTACTAATTGAAGCGCTACCTTTCATGATTTCATTTTTTGAAGGCATATGGTTTTGTTTTCCGCGCCCCCCCTTCCCCAACTCCTCCTCACGGGGGAGGGGCTTTTTCGGAAAACGCTCCGCGTTTTAAATTCAGAATCGCCCTGATAACGTCAATTGTCTCAAATTTACAAAGGTTAATCTCCTCACAACAGCCCTCCAACGCTAAGCTATTATTACCTGCCATGATCACTGTTTCTTGCCCAAAAACTTTGTCAAATAGTCACCCCCTCCACCTTGAAGAGGGGGCCGGGGAAGAGGGTTCCAGGAGTCAAAGCCACCACCCCATCCAACCACAATAACCCCTACCAAAAGTAAGCCAGTAGCCCACCCATGAGCATCACCAGAATCACCGCCTGCACCCGCCAGTCGGCCAGGCCGGTGGCGCCATCCTCGGGATCGAGCAAACCGGGCCGGTAAACGAGGTCCCCGATCTCGGCTTCGGACTGCGCCGGAGTAGACTGGCTGAAGAGCACGAACAAAAAGGTGCAAACGCCGACCATCAGTCCGACGTTGGTGGTGAAGTGGTAGGGCCAGACGTTCAGTTGGCCGAGGACGAAGAGGAGGACGCCGAGCCCGGTGCCGATCACCAGCGTCCAGAATGCGCCGGCTCCGTTGCCGCGTTTGTAGAACACTCCGACCAGAAACACCACCACGACCGGGGGGACGATGATGGAGAACATCTGCTGCAAATAAGTCCAGATCCCTGAAAAGTTCTGGATCATCGGTGCCCACAACGCGGCTACCACCATCAGGATCACGGTGGTGAGGCGACCGTAATTGACGACTTGCCGCTCCGTTAACCGGCCACCGGCTGAGCCGCCAGAGACATTGCCATCCAACGTCCCCTGCACCCGCGCGCCGCCGCCCCCTGAATCTAAAAAGTCTTTTACCACCAGGGTAGAAGCGGAGTTCAAGGTTGAATCCACACTAGACATGATGGCGGCAATAAGTCCGGCCAAAACCAGCCCCACCATACCAACGGGTAGAATCGTAAGGATGGCCGTAGGCAATACCTGGTCACCGTTTTCGAGCCCGGGCAAAAGACTGATCGCCATCGCCCCGGGAATCACCATGATGAAGAGGGGAATGATCTTGAGGAATCCGGCCAGCATCACGCCGCCGCGGGCGTTCTTCACGTCCTTGGCACCAAGTACCCGCTGTACGATGTACTGGTTGGTCGTCCAGTACCAGAAGCCCAGGAAGGGAACGCCGAGCAGCAGGCCGGTCCACGGCAGGGTAGGGTGGTCCAGATCACGCACTACCGAGAAGTGTCCCTCCGGAGCAGAAGCCATTACCGCACCCCAGTCGAAGTCCATCCGCTCGAACATCAGGTACGTCAGTACGGAACACCCGATGATGAGTACAACCGCCTGGATCGCGTCCGTATACACCACTGCCTTCAGGCCGCCAAAGGCGGTGTATAGCCCGGCTACGAAGGCCAGTACGAAACAGGTTTGCCACAGCACCAGCCCGGGGAAGAAGAGTTGCAGGACTAATGATCCGGCGTACAGTCCACCGGCGGTGTCCACCACGATGCTGGTAAAGATCGTAATGGCCGAAAAGAACAGCCGCGATCGCCGGTCGAATCGCAACTCCAGAAACTCGGGAATGGTCGTGATCCGCGACTTTATGTAGAGCGGCACGAAGATCGCCGCCGCAATGATCAGCGGAATACCCGACAACCACTCGTACACCGAATCCACGATACCCGTCGAATACGCGGCTCCGGAAAGGCCGATCAGCGTGGTTGTGGAGATGTTGGAAGCAAACAGCGAAAGACCGATGATGCCCCAGCCGAAAGTACGGCCACCGAGGAAAAGATCCTCACCGGTGCTGGTCTTACTTGCGATCCAGAGGCCGATGCCCAGCACGACGACGAAGTAGACCGCAATTACGATGAGGTCGAGGTTGGCAATGCCGTTTGATACTGTTTCCAAAGCTTGATCGATTTTAAAGTCGTCCTCCATTGCGACGGGTTCCGCGCGCAGCGCGGAACCCGTCGCGAAGACAGCGAACCCTACGGGTCATGGTTAAAAGCGTAATTCTAATAGTCCCGAAGCAGGTACACGTATAAGGTGAACACCTTCACCGAAGACCCGCTCATCAGTATTGCTGCGGCCCTGGCAATCGGTAACGGTAAGTCGACACTTGCCGGTCTCTTTGGTCACCTTCAGCACAACGTCTTCGTCCAGCCGACCGTTGATCACGTCCAGGGAGGTGACACCGTCCTCGAGGGTGACCAGTGCCGCTCCGTAAAGGCCGGTGATCATCCGCTCACCGTCGCGGACGGAGAGCAAAGGATAATTTTCCAGCGGGGCGTGGGCCCGGAAGTCTCCGTCGTTCATCAGCAGTTCCCGGTTGGCGTTGTAGTAACCCGTCCAGAAACGAATCATCTGCAGGTGCTCCGCCGACTGCTCGGCCAGGCGGACGGAAAGCTGCGGAACGGAAAACATAATATTGTTGATCTGCAGCGCGGCTACTTCCACGGTTTCTTCGGCATGCCACATGAACATATCGGAATGGACCTTGCTGTGGCCACTCAGCAGGCGCACGTCGGTGGTGCGCAGCCGGTTGGTGGCGCTGTCGTTGGGGCAGTCGAAGGCCCGGAAGAGGTTGCCGAGCCGGCGCAGGGCCGGGCCGATGTATTTCTGCCGAAATTCGATGAGCACGTCGGGTCGTTCGGCGCGCAGAGCCACCGCCACGTCGGTGATCAGGCGCAGAACCGCTTCGTTGACGTTGGCGTAATCGCGTCCGTCGGCCTTGCCGGAAGGAGTCTCGGGATACACCTTGAAGTCGTCGATGAAGTCGAGCTTCAGGCCGTCGAGGTTCCATTCTTTCAAAGCACCGATGTACTTACTCAGCAGGTGTTCCCGAACTTCGGGGTAGCGGGGGTCGAACACCGGGGCCCAGCGGTGGTTCTCGGTCAGGAATTTCCCTTGGAATTGTCGGTAAGCGCGGGATTTGGGGCCGCAAAAGGGTACCGAATACCAGATCATGGCCTTCATCCCGATGGCGTGTACGTCGTCGACGAACTTGCGCATTTCGGTGAAGCGGTCGGCCGTCCAGTCGCCGGTGTAGTCGTAGCCGCGCTGATTATCCATGGTTTGCCAGCCGTCGTCGACGATGATGGTGCCGTAGCCGAGGTCTTTGGCCAGGCGACACTCCGCCAGCATGGCGGCGGGGTCCATCTCCTGGTGGTAGGCGTACCAGGTACTGTACACCGGGTCGCAGGCCGCCGCCGGAACGGGCATCAGCTCGTCGGCGGGTAGCAGGCTGTCCCACCAGCGGCCCACCGTCTGGAGTGCCGCACAGTAGGTTACGTCGCTGGCGTCGATGTAAACGTCGACGGTATATTTTTTTAGGGGTTCGGGCGCCTCGTCAAACAGGGAGATGCTGCAGTACAGCAGGTTGTTCTCCTCCCGGACGGGGGCGGCGAGTTTGGCCGTATTAACGGCATCGGAGCAGGCGAAGGTCAGGTGGTTCTCATCGCGGTGACCGAATAGGCTGATGGCCGGGGCATCTACGGAGATGCGGCTTTCCACATCGGCGGGTTCCCAGTCGGCCAGCAGGCGTTTTTCGTAGAGTGCGCCGGAGGTCCAGACACCCTTGACGTTGAGCGCGGGGTAGCGCCAGTGAATCTTGAGGGGTGGGGGAGCGGCAGCTTCTTCGGCCTCGAGCGTCAAGCGGTAAATCCGGACGTCGTCCAGGTCGGAAAGTAGCGCAAAATCGGCCTGAAACGAACCGGTATCACCGGAAATCTCCGGGGTAATGGCATGGTGCCGCCGGCCGTCATCCGGCTTGCTCACTTTGGAAGTGATCGTCATTTTTAGTGTAACTTCAACGGGTGATGATGAAAAAATCTGAATATAAAAAACAGCGGTTGTCGGAAGCAGTTCTTCCGGCAAACTCGTTACCGCGGCGTAGGTTTTCAAGATGGCATTTTAAGGGGCATCGCCGGCGGTTGAGCACACGGCTTCCCAAAGCGTTTACTCTGCACCCGCGTCCCCGCCAAGTATGCCTTTACGCCTTGAATATAATGAAGTAGTCGGGTACTTCCGGTTGCGGGGAAGTACCCGGACTACTTCATAATCAATAAGTCAATCAATGCAGCGTCGATCAATTAGTCATTATAGCCATCGTTCTGTACGAGGTTGGGATTGGCATCGATTTCGGACTGCGGAATCCAGACGAGCTCGTGCTTGTCGGACTGGAACATACCCCCGGAAAGGCTCTTAGGGTTGGATCCGTGCAGGGAGTCTTCACCGAGGTAATCGTCGGCCAGTCCCCAGCGGACGAGGTCGAAGAAGCGGTGGCTTTCACCGGTCAGTTCCAGTACGCGCTCATCGATGATGGCCTGGCGTACTTCGTCCTGGTCGTCGATGTCGTCGTCCAGATCGTCTACCTGTGCACGCTCCCGTATCTGGTTGACCAGGTCGATGGCCGCGCCGGTGTTACCGGTTTCGTTCTGGGCTTCGGCCAGCATCAGCAGTACGTCGGCGTAGCGGATGATGCGCCAGTTGTTGCCTACGTTGGCACCCAGGAACTGAACGTCTTCCCGCTCGCCGAGGTCGAGACCGGCGTACTTGCGGGTGAAGATCGGCTCCACGCCATCGTTGTTGGCTACCTGGATGTCGCCGGCAAAATCGGTCAGGAAATCCGTACCGCCGTAGCCGGTGGCACCATCGTAATCGTAGGCGAGGGTTGCGTTGCGACGCACCGACTCTCCGTTTTCCTCGAACAGGTCCTTCACCCAGGAGTTGATGAAGTGGCCCTGATCGGGGCTCTTGGTGGGCGGTGCATAGTCGATGTGGTACGTACCGAGATTGCCCACGCCGGCGACATCGGTGCCCCAGGCAAAGTTGGTCTGGCCGAGGTACTGCAGCGAGAAGATCTCCTCCTCGTTGAATTCGTTGCTCACACCGAAATTCTCTTCGTAGCGGTCGGCGGGCAGCAGACTGTAGCGCCCGTCGGTGATGCGGTTAAAGGTAGTGGCGGCTTCGGCCCATTTCTCTTGGTAAAGCTGCGTTTTGCCGAGCAGGGCAATGGCGGAACCGGACGTTGGGCGGCCCTTATCGTTGTCGCCCCAGGTACCGGGCAGCAGGTCGGCGGCCTGGCTCAGGTCGGCCTCGATTTGGGCGTAAACGGCGGACGGAGCGGCCTGCGTCGGGAAGAGCTCGTCGTCCGTTTCCGGCGTCTTGGTCACCAGCGGGACGTTGCCGTACAGGTGCAGCAGGTACCAGTAATCGAAGGCGCGCATGAAGTAAGCCTGCCCCAGAATCTCGTTGCGGGCACCGGCGTCCGGCACGTTCGTCTCGTTGACGTTCTCCAGGATGGAGTTGGCGCGGAAGATCGATTTGTACATCTCCTGGTAAGGCTCCGTCGCCCAGCGGGAGGTTCCCGGCCCGCCCTGGAAGGTGGACATGGTGGTATTGATACCGAAGGGGCGCACGTTGAAAACGTCCGACCGGAGGATCGCGCCGGTGTGCACAATCCGGCCCCAGAAAAAGGTGTTCGCGATGGGGTGGAACATGCCGTTCACGGCCAGGCGCGCATCGGATTCGTCCTGCCAGAAGTTGGGGGCCGAAACCTCGTTGGTATTAACCTGATCGAGGGCGTCCTCGGAGCAGGAAGTGGGCAACAGCGCCATGCTTAGAAAAGCCGCGCTGAGCAGAAACGGTTTAAGATACTGTTTCATGATGAAGTAAATTTGATAGTTGTTAAAGCACTTTTCGAAGGGGCGCGGCCGCGGGTGCAAAACCGGAACCCTTCGGAAAGGCAGTGATGGTTGTGATAACGTCAAGGATCAGGTTGTTGAACCGGACAACGACGCTTCGTTAGCATTAAAGCGTTCCGTTTTCAGCTGCCGTGCTGAAATCGGAACGCTGCAAAATTAAAATCCGGCCTGTACGCCAAACATGAAGGTACGCGCCAGCGGGTAAGCCCGCACGTCGAGGCCGCGACCCAGCAGCGGGTTGGCGTCGCCGGCCCGGCCACCCTGGGCGGAGGAGATGTCGGGGTTGTAGCCCGTGTAGCCCGTCAGGGTCAGCAGGTTCTGCGCCGTTACGAAGACGCGCAGGTTGCCCAGCCAGTCAAGGTTGTCGGTGCCGAGGCGGTAGCCCACTTCCAGCGTCCGCAGACGGAGGTAGGAGGCGTCTTCGACGAAGAAGCTGGAGGGCGCGCGGTTCTCGGCCTGGTCCAGCGTCGTTGAACGCGGAATATCGGTGTTCGTGTTGTTGGGCGTCCAGGCGTTGAGAACGTCGGTCAGTTTGTTGTCGTCGGCCCAGAAGATGTTGTAGAACTTGTTCACGTTGTAGATCTCGTTGCCCTGGCTACCCTGGAAGAAAACGCCGAAGTCGAACGCGCCTGCATTACCGGAGAAGTTGAAGCCGTAGATGAAGTCGGGCGTAGGATCACCGAGTACCACCTGGTCGTCGCCGGTGATCTGGCCGTCACCGTTGACGTCGCGGCGGATGAAATCACCGGGTGATACCAAAGAGCGGCGCGCGGGGTCGTCACTGATGTTGGGGTCGTTGTCGATGGCGGCCTGATCGGCGTAGACACCGATGGTCTCGAAGCCGAAGTAAGAACCGGGAGCCTCGCCCACCAGGAAGCGGTTAACGACCGTTGCATCCTCGGAGATCGAAGGTCCGGTCAGCGGGTTGGGCAGTTCCGTCACTTCGCTGTTGAAGGTGGAGAAGTTAAAGCCGAAGTTGAGGCGGAAATCCGCACTGTTCACGGCGCGGAAAAGTCCGTCCAGCTCGATGCCGGAATTGCGGATACCACCGGCATTCTGGAATACGGGCAGGGCCGTACCGGAAGAAGCGGGCAGGCGTACACCCACAAGTACGTCGGATACGTTGCGGACATAGTATTCGGCCGTCAGGGTAAGGCGATCGTTCCACAGACCGGCGTCGATGCCGATGTTGGAGGTCTTGGAGGTTTCCCACTTCACGTCAGGAGAGACGAGCTGCGTCTGGGCGAACCCGGGAACAACGGCCCCGCCGAAGGATGTCGGGGAGTTAATGCCCAACGTTGGCTGGAAGGCGTAGTCGGGAATGTTCTGCGCGCCCAGCTCACCGTATCCGGCGCGGATCTTCAGACGGTTGATCGCACCGTCGGGGTTCCAGAAATCCTCCGAGCTGAGGTTCCAGCCGATGGAGGCGGAGGGGAAGTAACCGACGCGGTTAGACTCGGCAAAGCGGCTGGAAGCATCCCGGCGCAGGGTGGCGGAGAAGAGGTACTTATCATTGAGGCTGTAGTTCACCCGGCCGAAGTACGACTGCAGCACGCTGACGTTGTTGTCGCCAAGGATAGCGAGTACGTTGTTGGGGTCGAGGGCCCGGCCGGAACGGATGTCGTTACCGGGAGTGTTCTGCCCCTGTACGCCCACGCTGGAAAGGGTCTGGCGCTGGGCCGTGGCACCCACTACGGCGTTGATGCGGCTGGTACCGAATTCATTGTCGTAACTGATGGTGGGTTCCACCTGGGTCTGAAAGGCTTCGGCTCGCAGGTCGTTCAGGTCGTTCTCGTCGTTACGGTTGACCGTGGCGTCGGAGTTGGACATGAAGTAGGTCGGCGTGAAGAGGAAGCTGCGCGAGTTCAGGTAGTCCATTCCGAGGTTGAGCCCGGCGGTAAGTCCGGCGGTGATCTCGTAGCTGAGTTTCAGGTTACCGATCACGCTGCGGCGCGTCGTCTGGTTGTCTTCCAGGGTTGCCAGCGCAAAACCGTTCACACCACCGAAGTTGTGATCATCGAAGTTGGGAGCCTCGAAGCCGCCCTCGTTCTCCGGCACGTTCTGGCGCAGGTGCGGTGCGGTGGCTCCGTCATAACCGAACCAGTTGTTGCTCTGGGTCTGACTCTGGCTGAGGCCGAGGGATTCGGTGATCGTCAGTCGGCCCAGGTTGAACTCGCTGTTGGCGCGCAGGTTCACCCGGCTGAAATCGGACCCGACGAGGATACCGTCCTGATCGAAGAAGTTTCCGCTGATGTAGTACTTGGAGTTTTCCGCTCCGCCGCTGATGGAGAGGCCGTAGTCCTGCACCGCGCCGCTGTTCAGGCTCAGGTCCTGCCAGTCGGTGCTGACGCCGTCGTTGCTGAAGGAGAAACCGGTGTTATCGTTTTCTTCCAGTTGGTTGCGGTACTGGGCGAACTGGTCGCCGTTCAGGAAGTCGAGGGTACGGGCGGGCGCGTCGATGCCGGTGCGTACGTCGAGGCTCACCGTAGGTTTGCCGTCGCCGCCGTTGCCGCCCCGCTTGGTGGTCACGAGCACTACGCCGTTAGCGGCGCGCGAACCGTAAATGGCCGCCGAGGAAGCGTCCTTAAGCACTTCGATGGATTTGATGTCCTTCGGGTTGATGAAATTCATATTGTCGGCGAAGGTTCCGTCGATGACGTAAAGCGGGAAGGAGTTGGTGAAAGACGCCACCCCCCGTACGAATACGTTGGCCGCGCCGCCCGGCTCACCGCCGTTGTTCTCCACCTGGACGCCGGAAAGTTTGCCCTGGAGGGCGGAAGTGGGGTTACCCGCCACGACGGCCGTGAGCTCTTCGCCGCCGATCTTGGCCACGGAGCCCGTCAGGTCGCTCTTACGAACGACACCGTAACCGACCACAACGACCTCTTCGAGCACCTCGGCGTCGGTGGCCAGTACTACGTCGATGTTGGAGCGGCCGTTCACCGTCTCCTCAACGGAAGCAAAACCGGTGTAGCTGAAAACGAGCACCGACTCAGCACCCGGAACGGAAAGCTCGTAGTTGCCGTCATAATCTGTGACGGTACCGGTAGCGGTACCCTTCACCAGAACGCTGACCCCGATGAGGGTCTCACCGTCCTGGTCGGTAACGACGCCCTTGACCGTCTGGGCGGCAAGGAAAAGGGGAAGACCCAGGAGAAAAAGCAGGGAAAGCATCACCCGGGGTGGAAATTTCCCGGTAGCCCGCTCCCGCAACTGACCTACCGTCAGTAAGGGTTTGTAGTATAGATTTTGCATGGTACTTTTATGTTGATTATATAGTTTGTGATCCTGCCCGTTCTCTTCGTCACGCCAATGATCCGAGGACGGGCTATTTGCATTTTAAGGGGAGAGTCCTAAAAGGATCCCCGGTCGGTGAACTTCGTCGGGATCGTTATCCGTTCGGATTTACGCTCCAGCACAAAGCGCGCTGCCTGCTCCGCCATCCGACCGAAGTCGGTAGACCAGGTGGATACCCCGCCGTGTACTATTTTCTTGATCCGGCTCTCGTTGTGCGAAAGGATGCCTACGTCTTTACTGAGAACGTAGTTCCGGTCGATGCAATCCTCCAGCAACGACCACAGGTCATTGTCCCCGATGGTCAGGTAAAGCACCTCGCGCTCCAGTGATCCCGATTTGTAGCGATCGTGTACTTTCAGGCGGATGCCGTTCATGCGGCAAAATCGACGACAGGCGGAAAGAATTTCGGTAGGGTAGGCCGCCTCCGCATCCTGACGAAAGAAGATCTCCATCCGTTTGTAGCTTTTGATTCGCTCCAGCAGGGAACTGAGCAAGCTGAACGTCGACTTCTCAAACTCCTGGATTACGTGAGGTCCGTTCTCACCGAGGTCGACGTACCGGTCAATCAGCAAAAGGCGGTTGGTGAGCAACTGACCGAGAATACGGGGAACCCGCCGATCAACGATCGGGGCTACCACGTACAGGCCGTAACTGCCACACACCTTGGTGATGATGTCTTCGAATACGGAGAGGTTGTTGTGGTGAAAATAGGTGTCTACCTGCACGTTTTCACCAACGCTCCGCCGGAAAACATTGTAGAACATCTCCTGGAACGGACGGAATTCGTACAGGATCAGTGCTACCCGGACGGTTCGATCAACGGAGTCCGTGCTTACAAAGAATCCCCGGCGGTTGCGGCTTTCCACCAGGCCGCGGTCCTTTAACTCGCCGTACGCTTTATCAATCGTTTTACGTGCGTAGCCCAACTCGTTCGACATCTGATTGATGGACGGCAACATCTCCCCTCGTTCTACCAGTTGATCCTCTATGGACGTCAGGACCCCCTTCACGATTTGCTCGTGCTTGGACAGGCGGGCCACGCCCGAAAACTCCCTGATTCTGTTGTAAATATCGACCATAAGCTTGTGACTCACGCAGTACTAGTCAGCATTTCATCTGTGCTACACTATGCTAGCCTATTGTCAAATGTACAGAAAACATTTTTGTTCACAAGGTTTTGGTGTCGTTTTCTTACAAATTTTGAAACTTTGAATGTTGGAACTCAGTCGGGTACTTTGGGGAGACTTTTTTTTGGAGGACTGTTCGTGGATCGTACAGTTTGTGGAATATGGCATCATCGGAAGAACAGATGATGAGACAACTGGCCTGGATTCACCACCACTATCAATTATTCAACTTCAAAGGCTTCGGAGCGGACGGTAAACGGTTCATCACCATTCTGGAGAACGATCAGTCTTTATGCGACACGACAAATAAGAAGTAGTCAGATTTAGCTACTACCGATACCATCCTTCGTTTAAAAGGAATGAAAAAACTGTATCGTCTGGTCTACCCGCGCGGTAATCAACACTCCCGGCGACGAAGACTACTTCGTCTACACCATCTTCACCCGTAACCCACTCCATTTTGATCATCGCCATGTTCGACGAAACCATCACCCGTTACCGGGAGATCGTGAAACTCTTTCCCTGGGATCGATTGATGATCCGGGACGAAGCAACGGAACATTACTACAACGAGAATATCGCCAATCTGCCAAGCACGGCAGTGATGGCCTGACATTATTTTTCTAACTTGTGCGCTTCCTCGGCACATTGCCCGCGCATCTTCGTGCTGCTTCAATAATTAGGGAGAAGGAGCTTTCGACTGCGGTTTAAAAATACCGGCATCTTCACGATAGCCCCGTGGGCGCAAATCAAATTGTCGCTTTCGGTCCTCCCCTTTGGGGAAGTCAGAGGGGAGGAAAGTGACAATTTGGTTTGTGTCCTAACCCGTGCTAACGCAAACCTGAAGACCACGCCGAGGTCGAAAAACCACTCTGCCGGCTCGAAGCCAGCCTTTACGGTTCCGGCATCGATCTCTCCTTCGACATCGAACCCGACCGCGCCCAGCACGACCGCTATATCGAAACCGACACCGGCTACAAGATCATCCTCGGCAGAGACCTCGACATCTTTCAGTCCTATGACCTGAAGGACCCTTTTGCGCTGGAGCATACGGTGCAGGAGGAACGAGGGTTTAAGGAGTTTGAGGTGACGGTGGTAGGGTATAAATTAGCCTTAAATATGAAATTATGCTTGACACCGTTTTTGATATTATCCTGCAAAGGATTAGCGATCTTAGAAATTCAGTAGAAGTAGTTTTTAAGTTTGCTAACACCCTTTGGGCCGTGGTTGCAGATGAGGAAGAAAGTATGAAGCTTGTTTTCAAGCAGGATGGAAAACTGATGATCTCACGGCGCGGCACCGTTAGTGAGGGTCACTATGAACCTCTATTGGTTGCTAACTCCATCGTTATTACAATCAATGGAGAGTCACGTCTTTATAATCACGTATACACTGACGAAGGGCTCATGTTTCTTCAGTTGGATGACGGCGATTCCAAGCCTTTTGTGATGATCAATAACAATCTACTTAAGGGGAAGTCTCCGCAGGAATATTTGCAGGAAACTTACGTGGAACCTCAAAAGGCTAAGGAGCTCAAAGAGGAGTTGGCACTGACCTTGTGGCAGTCTCTTTGGAGAGGCGGAAAAAACGTGAGAATCTATAAAAGCGAAACAACGGGGCGCTTCTTCGCTTATCACAAAGACAATATTTAAAAGAAAGGGAAATACACTTTTGAGGAGATCTACCCTACATCCACTCTTATCGTTGGTGACTTAGGGGAGGTAGAGGATTTTTATGCTGTTATAAAATACAAGCATAAAGAATACACCAATCTGATTATTCACAGTAACCCCGTAGATGGTATCGTCAACGGTTGCAAAGTATTTATAAATGACGCCCCCGCCCCAGATGGACTTTACCGTTTAACCTGGTTGAAATCCATCAACGTCAAAAACGGGCTTGTCGCCGAGAAGTAATATGGCCACTAATAAACTCGCCTCCCTCCGCTACATCTCCCCTCTTTTGAAGGGTTGGGGGAGGATTATCATTGCGTTTACTTAGCGGAGTAGGATAACTTCAAGCACAAATTATGATGGATACTGTTTTGATAGTATTCTCCAAAAGGTTAACGACCTGAGGAATTCGGTAGAAGCAGTCTCAAAATTCGCCAACACCTTATGGGTGGTCGTGACGGAAGAAGAGTAAACCATGAAACTTGTCTTCAAGCAAGACGGTAAATTCATGTTCACCACTCACGATCTGGCTTCCGGCAATTACCTACTTCACGTTACGAGTGAGGATGATTACGTAAACCTCACCCGGAAATTCCTGAAACGATAAGCGCTGATCAGAAGAAGTTTTGCTCTTCAATTTTTATCCTTTGCACCTGCGGCCGCGCCAGATTATTTGGCGCGGACGCAGGTGCAAATCAAGTTCGTCAAGCAGCCATACAATGCTACCGCCCGACAATTACCTTATGCACTGCCAACGCTCTTCCGTCCGCAACCTCCAGCAGGTAGGCCCCCTGCGGTAATCCGTCTGCATCGATTTCAAGCATGGTACTTCCCCGGCGCAGGACGTTCTCCCGCAGAAGACTGCCGTCGGTAGCGAACAGCCGGAACCGAATATCTTTGGGGTAAACCTCGTCCAGACGAACGTTCAGCCGGTCCCGTACCGGATTCGGGAACAGGGTCAGCTCCGCCCCGGTCAGAACTTCATACCGGGTGCTGACGATGCCGTCGTTGTTCATGGCCCCGAAGGTGGGCGTCATGTCTTTAAAGTCACCGGTTCCGTTGGGGAAACGACCGTGGGTAATGTCGACCGTCTGAACGGAGTAAGTCACACTGTCCACCAGGGCGGTGTCGGCGTCCGTCAGCAGCAGGGTCTCACCGCCGGCGGAAAGTTTAAAGCCGGCGTGCAGCCCTTCCTGGTCCCCGTCATCGTCGGCCCACACCACCAGGTAGCCGTTGGGCGCAATGGTGGTGCCGGCGGGGAAGGCCCACAAGGCGGGGTTTCTCGTATTGTCGGCGAGGTGAAAACCGTCGAGGACGATGGCGGCGTCGGTATTATTGTACAACTCGATCCAGTCGTCGAAATCCCCGTCCTGGTCGGCTCTGGTCGTTTCGTTATCAGCCATGAATTCGTTCAGCACCAGGTCGCCGGCCAGCGGACTGATCATCAGCGTCGGAACGTCCGGGCCGGTGATGCCGGCGGTATTTTCGGCATTGAAGGTGGGGCGCATGTTCTGAAAGTCGCCCGTACCGTTGGGGAAGCGGCCGTGGGAAATGTCGTCGTTCTGGTCGGCGTAGGTGATGCTGTCCACCACCATCAGGTCCGCGTCGGAGAGCAAAATGGTTTCGCCCCTCGCGCCGAGTTTAAAGTCGGCGTGGAGTCCTTCCTGGTCCAGGTCGCCGTCGGCCCAGACGATGAGGTAGCCGTTGGCGTCAATGGCGGTACCGGCGGGAAAGGTGAACTTCGTCGGCTCGTCGACGTCGTCGGTAAGGTGAAATCCGGCGAGCGACACCTCCGCGTCGGTATTGTTGTACAGTTCGATCCAGTCATCGAATTCGCCGTCCTGGTCCGCCCGGGTGATGTTGTTGGCGGCCATGAACTCATTGATGACTACCGCACCGTTCAGGGGGCTGGTATTGTCGATGCGGTAGAGGAAAACGTCGTGCTCGGCTCCGCTGGGCGCGTAACTTACGGTTGCCGCCGCGTCGGCCGCTACCGCCGCCACGTAGTAGCGAACGTAGCTGGCGGAATCTTGCGGAAGCACGGCCGCGCCGTAGTGCCCGTCACCGGCCGCGCCGTCCTCGTGCCGGCCGTCGTCGTACATCCGGGTTTTCGCGAACGGCCCGGTAAGGCCCGTACTGTAGTGCAGCCAGACCGAAGCTACGGCTAAGTTACCGCCAACCCTGGCGGTCACGTTCACGGCCTCCCGGTGTGTAGGTGACTGCCAGCGGATACCCCGGACGGAATGGCTCAAGTCATCAATCATCAAGGGTTCGACGCCCATCAACTCCGGTTCGTTAATCAGTGCGGCGCGCCTGCTCGCCACCGCTCGCTTCAGTTCGGCGGTAGCCTCCAGAAACTGTTCGTACGTATAAAATTTCCTGGGGTCGGCCTGCACCAGGGGATCGATCATCTTCGTGTACCGGTCGATAACGGGGTAAATGAATTCGGGGTTAAAGTACTCGTTGAGGATGACCCTGACGTGCGCGAGATAACGCTGCCGGATTGCGGGCACGGCCAGCATCCGGTGCATCAGGGGAAATTTATGATTGCTGGCGTGGTGAAACAGCCTCATGTTCAGCAGCCGGTCCACCAGTACGCCGTTGCCGTCGTATTCCACGGGGACGATCCTCCCGGTTTCCGCCTCGTAGTACACATAATAGTCCAATCCTCCCTTATTGATGTAGCTGTCTGAATCCGCAAAAATATTTTCGTGGGCCAGGAACCAGCAGGCTTTATCGATGTCGAATACCCGGGCCAGTTGCCCTTCCAAATCCAGCAGCGGGGCGTTGTTGAGTACGTCACAGGCGGCAATCAGGCCCGCCCACGGATCGTCCTGCTCGGTACGTTTCAGGGTGTAGTCACGGTGGTAGTCGGAGCTGTCCGGCCCGTTGTAGTTCAGGGACGATTTGCCCCTTCCGTACACGCCGGCGCTGGGGGTGCCGCCGCCGTTGCTTTTCGCCCGCCAAATGGTGCCGTCATTGCTCAGGTACCATTCTTTGATGAAGTCCGAATCGGGTTGCTGAACGTTGGCGTAAGGGCCCCAGTCTTCTCCATTGATGGTCAGGCTGACGAAATTCGACTTCAGGCTCGTGTGGTAATGTTGACCGATATTATTGTACAAGACTTCCCGCATGGAGGTACTGTCTTGCCAACCGCAGTTCAGATTAAAAGTGTTGACCCCCCCGACGTCCTGCCCGTCGATGAAGCGATCGAGGGTGATGTTGAACGACTTTTTTTCGCTGTCGTTGTATCTGAAGGAGGAATTGCCTCTGAAGCGGACGCCTACGCTGTCGTACCGTATCCCATCGATCCAGCAGGTCGCCGGAAGGTCGGTCTTTGTCGCATGGTTATTCAGAAGGCGCCGCCACCAATCCGGTTGGGAGAAAGCTAACTCCACCTCACGAATTTGATCCTGGCGGTAAAAGCCGGCGTTGTTTTCGCCGCCCGCCATCAGCCTTCTCCCGTCCGGGGAAATGGACCAGGACTTCGGCAGGTTCTGAGCGTATACTGGAAAAGTGATTAGAATAGCCAAAAGGCTGAGGAGGGTTAAAAGTCTGGACATAGCAAAGTTTATTCGGGCTCTACCCACATAAGTTTAAAAATTCAAAGATTGTTCGGCCAGGAAAATATAGCGTATAGTTGGCGCGAACGCAGGTACAAGGAAATGGAGCAATGAGCAAAGAACATCAACCCCGGTCTTTTCAATCCAGCGTCCCGCAAAAACACTGGGCTCTACTCGATGAGCGAAAGTCCGATCAAGCGTTAAAGTCGGGGAGGACAACCCGAAGACCGCACTTGCGTCTCCACATCGCACATACGTGAACGCTTAGGAGAAGCAATCCGCATCCCTGCCCGTAAGTTCCCTGATCAGTCCAGAAACAGGTTCGGCAGAAACAGCGACAGCTCCGGGATCAGCGTCACCAGCACCAGCACCACCAGGCTGACCAGCAGGAACGGGAAGCCCGCCCGGCTCACCGCCCCGATCGATACCTTGCCGATGCCCGCCGCCACGAACAGGCACACGCCGAGGGGTGGGGTGGTGAGGCCGATCATCAGGTTGAGCAACGCGATGACGGAGAAGTGGATCGGGTCGACACCCACCGTCAGGGCGACCTTGAGCAGGATGGGGAAGAGGATCAGCAGCGCGGCAATCGTCTCCATGAAGGTGCCGACGAAGATCAGCAGCAGGTTGATCAGCAGGAGCACGACGTAGGGATTGTCCGAGAAACCAAGGATCTTCGCGGAAACGATTTGCGGCATTTGCTCGGTGATCAGGATGTAACCGAACAGGTTGGCGAACCCGATCAGCACCATCAGCGCCGCCGAGGTTTTCATGGAATCGAGAAAGACGACCATCGCCCGCCGCGGCGTCAGTTTCCGGTAGACGAAGATGCCGATCACCAGCGCGTAGAGCACCGCTACGATCGAGGCCTCCGTCGGCGTGAACAGCCCGCCGATGATGCCGTACAGGATGATGACCGTCATCAGCAGCGCCCAGAACGTATCGATGAAGCCCCGGCCGATCTCGCGCAGCGTACTGCGCTCGTGCTTGGGGTATTGCCGCTTGCGGGAGATGTAATAGGTGTAAGCGAGCAAACTGACGCCCAGCAAAAAACCGGGAATTGCGCCCGCCAGGAACAACTTGCCGACCGAAAGCCCGGTCAGCGTAGCCGCGATGATCATCGACACGCTCGGCGGAATGATGGGGCCGACGGTGGAGGATGAAGCCGTCACCGCGCAGGCGAACGCCGCGTCGTACCCTTCTTTCTTCATCGCCGGAATCATCACCGAACCGATACTTGCGGTGTCGGAGATGGCCGTTCCGGAGATACCGGCGAAGAGCATGGAAGCACCGATGTTGGCCAGCGCCAGACCGCCCCGGATGTGGCCGACGAGGTGATTGCAAAAAGCGATGATCTTCTCGGTCAGCCCGCCGTGGTTCATCAGGTTGCCCGCCATGATGAAACCGGGGATACTGAGCAGTACGAACACGTCGATGCCGGAGTACATCTTCATCGGGATGACGATCAGCGGCGTGCCTTCCACCAGCAAATAGAGCAGGCAGGACACCCCCAGCGAAAAGGCGATGGGGAAGCGCAGGAGGATGCAGACGGCAAAGGAGAGGAGGAGTAGGGCGATCATTTATCAAATTTTGAGTGGCCCGGAGCGTTCGCGGGGTCCTTAAGTGACCGGCCCGACCGGCCCAATCTTACCGTTCCGTACACCAGCACCGAAAAACCGAGCAACACCATTGCCGCAAACGGTATCGCCATCGGAAACTTGAGGCTCGGTGAGCGTTCCACCCAGCCCATGGCCGTGAACTGCACGGCAAAAACGGTGAAGAGCACGAACAGCACCACCGTCAGCAGGTCGATCAGGAAGGTGACCCGCCGTTGCCAGGACGCGCTCATGCGCGCGTAGAAGAAATCGAAGTTGACGTACTCGCCGCTCCGCAGCGCGAGTCCGGCCGAGCAGCCGATGGCAAGCACGAAAAATACCCTTGCGGCTTCTTCGGTCCAGGAAGGGGCGGTGGGCAACAACAGCCGGGCGAAGATCTGGAGCAGGATCGCGCCCACGAAGCCCATCGTGCTCAGGAAGGTGCCGTACTTCAGGGCGGTACCTACGTACTTTACGAGTCGTTTCATTTGATGGTGTCTTTCAGGGAGCGGTAAATGGCCTGCATCCGGGGGGAGAGCGTGCGGTAAATGGCGTTGCCGTGCTTTTGCTTAAAGGCCTCCCGGTCGACCTCGACGAATTTCATGCCCCGGGCTTCCAGCTCGGCGCGGGCCCTGGCGTCGTTCTCGTCGAACAGCTTGCGTTCGTAGACCTGCATCTCCCGGGCGCACTCCAGGAAGATGGCCTGCAGGTCGGGCGCCATGGCCCGGAACTGTTTTTCGCCGATGACGGGGTAGGTCCAGCCGAAGTTGTGGGCGGTGAGGTTGACGTATTCCTGCACCTCGTAGAGCGCAAGCATATTGGTCAGCGGCAGGGGGTTTTCCTGGGCGTTGATCACGCCCTGCTGCAGGGAGGTGAAGACCTCCGAAAAGGCGATCGGGGTGGTCTTCGCGCCGAGGGCGTCCCAGGCCGTGATGAAAGCCGGTACGCTGGGAATGCGGACGACCAGCCCCTGCAGGTCGTCGGGGTGTTGGATGGGCCGGTTGGAGGTCAGGTGGCGGGGCCCGGCCTGGAAATAGGCGACGGGGCGCAAGCCGGTCTTCTCGATCATCTCGTCGCGGATCTGCGCGCCGACGGGGCCGTTGAGCATCTCGTCGGCCTCCTCCATACTGTCCAGCAAAAAGGGCATTTCGCAGAAAGTCATGATCTCGGTCCAGTTGCTGAGCAGGGCGCTGGTGGTGGTCATGTCGATCACCCCGGCCTGGATCATGCGGATGGCCTCGATCTCCTTGGCCAGCTGTTCGGAAGGGTAGATCTGGAGCCGGATGCGGCCGTCGGTGCGCTCGTCGAGCAGCTCGCCGAAATGCTCGAGGGCGCGGTACCAGGTGTGGGACTCGGCGACGATGACGCTGGCGCGCAGGAGGTGCTCCGGGGCTTTGTCGGAGCGGCAGGCCCAACCGCCGGTCAGGGCAAGCAGGGCCAGCAGGCAGGGGAGGAGGCGGTCGGCGGCGGAATTGATGTTCATGGGGGCGATGATCGGCGGGAGAAGGTAGGGCTTGACGGGGACATAGAAAATTCGAAGAAGCCCACACTGTCTCAAAAACCCATAACTTTGTTTTTTCTCTGAGTATCCTAATAACCTTCCCTGACTCCTGTAAGCATGCGTTTGATTAAATTCCTAAGCACCACGGTGCTACTCCTGAGTTTAAGCGGCCTGTCAGCTCAAACGATTCCCTTCGAGATCGGTGTACTGGACGCTTACAAAGAGACACTGCCTACGGTGCGTCTTACTGGTCAGCATACCACCGAAACCGGTCAGTACCTGGCGTTTAGCGAAATCGACAATTCTAACAGTTTTCAATTGTTCTTATTCGGTGGTAGGGAATTACGGGAAGTGTTGCGATCCAAAGAAGAACGGTACCAATTGCTGGGGGCGACAAATACCGGTGCCTACCTGGTCCGGTACGCAGCTTCGCCGGAGGCCAACGAACTTCTTTTCGTAAGCCCTGACGGCACTCAAAACAGCCTGGAGACGGGCGTGCGTTTTACCAGCTTTTATCAGTTGGAAGATCAACTGTTGACGATCGGAACTCAAGGGGTGCGCAGATATACCGAGATGGGAGAGGCAGTCAGCCTCCGTACCGTCAGTAGCCGGCCCGTCAACACCAGGAACATGTTTCGCGCAGCCGACGCCGTGGCCTTCCCGTATGACGCGGGTTACCTGGTGACGGACGGTACCACGGCGGGAACCCATGACGTCTTTGAGGGAGGGGATGAAGACCGGATCGTTGTTGCGGGGGGTAAAATATTCGCATATACCGAAAGCCGGTTAAGGGTATTCGATCCGGCTACCGGTCTGATGTTCAACCTTGCCGCCGATCCGCCCGGTGCTCCCGGGGTCGTACTGCGTGATATCAGCAACGTGGTCACCTCCGCCGGCGGGGTCACCTTTCTGGCACGGACGCCGGAGCGCGGCCTGGAATTATTTACGAGCGACGGCACGCCGGCGGGAACGTTACCTCTGGGAGAAATCGTCGATGGCCCGGCGGACGGCATTGAGGTTACTTTTCGGACCCAGCCGGAAACCGCCGGTGGGTTCACGATATTCGTCGGGATGAACGACGAAGCGGAAGCCCCCGTCGTCTACCTGACCGATGGTACCGATGCCGGTACCTTCCTCATCCATTCGCTGCCGGAAAATTCCTCGGACCAATACGTGGGTCTGCGGCTGTTTGCCGCGCCGGAAGGCCACCTGTACGCCCTGGTCCGGGTTCAGGGAACCTGGAACATCCTGCGCGTAAACCCGGCAGCGGCGGGCGGTCCGGAAGTGTTACAGGTAGCCACTACTCCTTTTGAGTTTAATCAGGGAATCATGGGCGTCCTGTCCGGGCGTTTTTACCTTGACGACGGATCGGAGCGCGGCCTGCTGTCCGTCGGTACTTCAGCCACGGACACCCTGCGCTTTGCGGAGGGTATTACCGATCCACTCGACGTCGGTAACCATAACGGTAAACTATACCTGCGAACGGGCTTTTTCGCCGACGACTACGAACTCTTCGCCACCCGGGGAATACCGGGAGACCTGACCTCCATGGCGAAACTGGGGCGGCCCAACTCCCTGGGTACGAATTACCGCTTTTTTCATCTTGGGGACGATGCTTATTTCTATGCTTATGACCATTTTCACGGCGAAAGCATCTTCGGCATTGAGGAAACACTGACGTCGGAATTGCTGGTCGACTTTTACGACCGCAGTACCGGCGGAGATTTCAACTGGGTGCTGCCGATGGGGGACCGCGTGCTGGCCGGCGAGTGGTCATCGAGAAGACCGGCCAGCCTTCTGATCACGGACGGAACGACGGAGGGTACCAGATTTTCGAGCAGACGTCTTAACGGTAAGCCGGTTTTCACGGGCAAGATCAATGACAACTACTACGTAACGAACTCCAGCGGTAGAAAAATTACGGAGATTAACGCCACCACCGGCGCGTCCCGTGCGTTGTTCTCTTTGCCCTTCAACTCTGCGGTGACCCACCCTACGCCGCTAATTATCGGTGACAAGCTTTACCTCAACGAAACCACGGACGGACCATTCCCCTCGACCAACATTACGGTACGCATCCTTGAGTTTGACCCGGCGACGGGTACGCGGGATACGATCTTCGCTGACACCCTAAATTTTGACATCACCGGTTTAGAAAATAATATGGCAACGGATGGCGAGTACCTGTACTTCACGTACAGTAAGCTGACTAAGCACCAACTGTACTCCTATCACCCGCCGACGGAAACGTTCCACGAATTCACGGAGGTGCCGGGCAGGTTGCGGGATCTGCGCCTACGCTCGGCCGGCGACCGGGTCGTTCTTTCTTACGATGGCCGGGATGAGATGACAACCGTCATGACGCCAACGGCATTTGTACACGATGTAGGCTTTGATGCGCGGTTTCTCGATATTTACCAAGTCGGGCCCCACACGGTTTTTCACGCCGAAGGGGAGCCACTTACCGCCATTTCTTCCGACCCCACGTTGCTCACTGAACTGGCGCCGGCCGAGCAATTGATCCTTTCTCCGCTAGCGGTCGCCCGGCGTAGTGAAACCGAACTACTCTTTCTCGCCAACGTTGACGGCAATTACGCCGTATGGTCGACCGACGGCACGGCGGCGGGCACCACGCAACTCTCCGTGCTCGATTTGGCGTACACTTTTCAAAACAGACCGCTTGCCTTCGCCAGTTTCGGGAGCGTGGTCAGCCTGATACTAAATAACAGGGAAGCCTATCTAATCGATGTCACCAATGGCGTAACGGATACGTTGGTCCTGCCCCTGCGGGATGTTACCTCGGCGGACAATTTTGTTACCGCGGGTGGCAGTCTCTTTTTTCCCGGCGTCGACGCTCAATACGGAGAGGAACTGCATTATCTCCGGCTGGCCGGAGGTGGTGTGATCCGTGGTCTGGTCTTTAACGACCGGAACGGAAACGGCACACAAGACGGGAACGAGCCGGGCCTCGGTGGTGTCAACGTTGAAAACGGCACGGGCGCGCGTACCTACACCAGCGAGATGGGCGCGTTTGCCTTCCCCGGCCGGAATGGAACGGATTATACGGTTACGGCCGCGGGGCCGGCGTGTTTCCTGCCTTCTACCTCGCCGCTCGCTTTTCGTTTCACTTACGACGGTAGCCAAGACAGTTTGGTATTCGGCCTGGAACCCACCGGGGGCTCGCCGGGCGTATCGGTCGTCATCAACTCCGGTCCGCAACGATGCGGCTTTGACGTTCCGTTCTGGGTTACAGTAATGAACGATGGTTGTACACCCTTCGCCGGAGCGCTCGATTTGTATTTTCATGAGGAGGCCGTCTTCCTGGGGGCCGATCCTGCACCGCAGGAGATCGTGGGAGACAGCTTGCTACGCTACACCATCGACACCCTGCAGTCCGGGGAAACCTATCAGATCCGCCTGGAGCTGACCATGCCGGACGAAACCTTTACCGGCTTACCCGTAGGGATGACGGCGGCTTACCGAATGGCGTTTGCCGACGGTACGCCGGCGGTGGATACCACCGCCTACAAAAACCGGCTGCGCTGCGCTATCGACCCGAACGATAAGCAGGTCAGCCCCCGCCGCGCGGAACCCACGGCCAGCAACTACACCCGGATTGATGAGACGCTGACCTATACGGTTCGCTTCCAGAATACGGGTAACGATACGGCTTTCACCGTTCGCATTGAGGATCAGTTGTCTACGGACCTGGACTGGGAAACCTTTAAGCCGTTGGCCGCCAGCCATCCTTATTCGGCAAGCGTGACGGAAGGCGGCCGCGCCGTCTTTCTCTTTGAGGATATCCTGTTGCCCGACAGCCTGACCAACCTGACCGGCAGCCAGGGCTTCGTATCTTTTACCGTCAGCACCCTTCCGGGAATTGAGGATTTCACCAGGGTGGAAAACACGGCGGGAATCTTCTTCGACTTCAACCAGCCGGTGATCACGAATACGGTGGCTTCCACAATCGTGGAGTTCATCGACCGGGACGAGGACGGATTCGCGTTTTATGAGGAATGCAACGATGACGACTTCCGCATTAACCCGGCCGCCGTGGAGATACCAGGCAACGGCATCGACGAAAATTGTGACGGCGAGGACGGAACGGTAAGCGTGCGTGATTTTTTTGGAAAGAACCTACGCGTGATGCCTAACCCCACAACGGGTCGGCTTCTCGTCTCGTATTCCGGCGACGTACGGCTGACGTACCTTCTATTCGATGGGCTTGGACGGCAACTGCGACGAGGTAGTTTTACCAACCACGCCGCACTTGACCTGACGGAGTTTCCTTCAGGCATCTACCTGCTCCGGGTAATGGATACCGCCGGCAGCTCCAGTCTCCGCAGGGTCGTGCGGCGGTAAACGAAGCAGGCCCGGGCGACTAGGTTACTTCACCATCAGGGTAACGGAATACTTACGCGTGCCCTGTCTGATCTTGAGCCAGTAAAGTCCGGCCGGAAGGTTTTGGGACAGGGTGAATACGTGATCGGTGCCCAAGCTTCGACTACTCAGTTTCCGCCCCGTAGCGTCAAAGAGGTCGGCGGTAGCCCGCGTTTCCGTATCGGGAAGGGGTAGATGAACCACGTTGCCGGCGATAGCGGGGTTGGGGAAAGCGGCGAGCTTGCCGGCAACGGCCGCTTCCGAGGTAGTGCTGACGAAAGTTTCCGAATCGATGCGGTAAGCGAGGTCCCAGGCCAGGTCGGGTACGGCGAAACGGGTCAGGGAATCGGTTGCACTTA